>NPID01000312.1_pt3 | contig 148926 bp, 147 predicted proteins | sample 8637491 | NCBI WGS metagenome assembly NPID01 (sample SAMN07420843, study PRJNA396082) | bioreactor metagenome | isolation source: sample BA6 brine-fed electro-methanogenic bioreactor BA | place: Japan: Kochi | collected 2016-06-14
ATTTTAGAATATAATTATATTATAAAAATACATTTTTTGTAAAACTATATTTTTAATAATAATTATTCAATAAACAGTATTAAATTTATTTAAGATATTATCTAATTTAAGATTTATTCAATATTTTATTTAATTTATTCAATATTACAAATAAAAATCATTATATAAATAAGATTGATTTTTAATTATATTATATGGTTATTTTTAAATAAAATTATTATATATTATTATATTAATATTAATAATCAAAACAATATTATATTAAAATAATTTTATATCATAATAAGTTATATTAGATAGATTATATTAGAATAATATTATATTAGATAGATTTATATTAGAATAGGTTAATTTGAATAAATTGATTAGTATTAATTAGAAAAATATTAGAAAACTAAATATTTAGCATTGTCTATAAATTGTTTTTATTTGAAGCAGAGTTAGGTGTTAATTAATGTCAAGTATGAGTAATGTAGCAGGTTTATCAAAATATATTAGAACATTCCCTAGCACTAAAATATCAATCTTTTCCATGATATTTATTAGTTTTATATCTGGAGTATTGATTTTTTTTATAGATCCGTCTATGAATTTAACTGTTCTTGAAAAAATATTTTATGGTGGTGCATTTGGCTTTGGAGCTTTTGGTATTAGTTCTATTATTGGGGGAGCTTTAAGTCAACAGCTAATAACTTCAATGAAAGGTATTAATTTAAAAACAAAACATTCAATGCTTTTAGCTCTTATGTCTATGGTTTTGGTAGTTTTAATTGCTATTATAGGGACTATAATCTCTTCAATATTTAATATAGAACTATTAACTAACGCTGTTTTGTTTGGTTGTGTCCTTGTTTTTGCTTTTTTAATTTTTGTTTTTTGGAGTACCTCATCTATAGGACTTTTTAAATCAGCAATTGTAGCTTGTTTACAGCCTTTATTAATCTTAGCTATGTTGGTTGTAGTGCTTTTTCTTGGAAGTGCAGATAAAGTATTTGAGTTTGGATTTTTATCATTATTTGTAAAGGTTATTGTTGCTAATATAATCTTTTTACTAGCTATATACTCATTTGTAGCAGTAATTGAGTCTCCTATGAGAAAAAATTTAGGTATTGGTCTTTTAGATTTTGTTAGTCTATTTATATCTCATCTTAGTGATGGTAGTGGTTCTCTTGAAAAGATATTTGAAGATATTGGAGAACCAATTGATACATTGGTTGGTATTGTTAGTTTTAGAAGAAAGATTAAAAATCCTCCTGATAAAAACGAATCTGTTGAAGAAATTAACTACTCAGAAACTAATATAAAATCTCTTTTTATTAGTCCTTGTGTTCATCCAGGTCCTATTGGAAGTATTGGTGGTTCTAATATGCCTACAATCCTTGCAGATAGATTTGAAAATTTTACTATGGTTGCTCATGGCCCTTCTACTCATGATTTCAACCCTGTTTCTCAAAAAGAGATTAATAAAATTGAAGATACGGTTAAAAATGCTTTAAAAGATATTAATTATGGCGATAAGGCTAGTAAATTTTTAAGGTATTGTGAAGTAAATGCTAAGGTTGGAATTCAATTTTTTAATGATAGTATGGTTATGTTAAGTACCTTTGCTCCTTTTGGTAGTGATGATATTGAGTTTGGCGTAGGTTTATCTATGATGAGTCAAAGTAAGAAACATTGTAATGTTAAAAACAGTGTTATAGTAGATTGTCATAATTCTTTTAATGAAGAAAAAGGCAGAGTACTTCCAGGAAATCCTGAAGTATTTCACCTTTTAGATGCTATTGATAAAATTAAATGTCATTCTACTGAAAAAGGGATTAAAATAGGCTGTGCAGAGGATTTAATGGAAGACTTAGATAAAAACAATGGTGTTGGTGAGAGTGGTCTTAAATTAATGGTTATAGAAGCTCAAGACCAAAAAATGGCTTATATTCTTTTAGATTCAAACAATATGGAGATAGGTTTTAGAGAAGAAATCATTAAAGCTATTAAATCTGATGATGAATTGCCTATAGATGAAGTTGAGGTTATGACAACAGATACTCATTTCGTAAATACTTTATCTAATGGATATAACCCAGTAGGTCTTACTAAAAGAGAAGAAATAATTAATTACATTAAAACTAGTATTAAAGATGCTATTAATGATTTAGAACCTGTGGAAGTGGGTTGTTCTGTTGAAAGAATTGTTGGGCTTAATACCTTTGGACCTAATAACTCTATAGAATTAGTTTCAACAATTAGTTCGATTGTAGCTGTTAGTAAAATAATGGCTCCTATTATATTTATCTTAGCAATATTGTTTGTCTTTGTATGGATTTTTTATTTGCCAGGAATATAAGTTCAAAATATAAAAACTTTAATTTTATTATAAAAAAGTATAAAAATAATATAAAAAATAATAATATAAAATTTAAAAGTTAATAATAAAAAAAAATGAATTTAAGAAAATTCAAATAATTATTTGGAAATTTAATTAATAATTAGATTAATTAATATTTGGAAAAATAAATAATATTTAGAAGAATTTAAGTAATTTAATAAAAAATAATTTTAGAAAATTACGGGTGCATAATTTATTATAAGAGTCCAAACTACAAACCATGCAAATGCAAATGGAACAATTCCATCCCATAACCATTTTGTGAATCCTTCTTGTTTTCCAAATAATCTATCGCATAGTTGACCCATTGCATAAAGTACAATAATTCCAATTACACCTGCTATAAGGTCGTTTTGACCAATTCCTGGTACCATTCCTAAACTTATTAAGGAAGTTATGTAACCTGTAATTATAGCAGCTACAATATGTATTGAGGTGATTTTAACACCAGTATCTATCTCCATTAAGTTTCCTCCATAAATAAAGATTATAATAAGTTAAATTTATTATTAAATAAAGTATTATCATCAATAAGTTATTATCAATTTAATATTTATTAATTTAATATATTTAGTATTTAATATATTTAGTGGTTTAATTATTTTATTGATTTATTTTATAAATTAATTAATATATGATTATCATATATTAAATATGTAGCTTATAAATATAACTGTGTTTTAAAAGATTTCTTAAAAACTCATCAAGATTAATATAATTTACTTATTTTTTTACTTTGTTTAAAAAAACTAAATTTAATTATTTTATTAGAAATTTATTTTTAATAATTACTTTATTGAAGTCTTTTATTAATAAGTATTTTATTAGAAATATATTAACTGATAATTATTTTTTTATTAATATAAATTGACAACATTAATTTATTTGATTACTTAAATTAGTATATAACTAATTTATTATATATTTATAATTTATAAAATTTAAAATATCATGATTAACTTTATAATATGAATTAAAAGGGTTTTACCAATGAAAACAATGTCAAATGTGGATATTAATGCTATATGTTATGAATTAAATGAAATTTTAGAAGGTGCAAGAGTAGATAAATCCTTTCAACCTACTAAAGATACTGTTATTATGAGATTTCATGTAAGAGGTACTGGAAGAGTTGATGTTGTATTTCAAGCGGGTGTAAGGATTCATACTACAAGATATCCTTTAGATAATCCAAAAATCCCTCCTTCATTTCCAATGGTTCTTAGAAAACATTTGAAAGGAGCTAATATTATTTCTATTAAACAGCATAACTTTGATCGTGTTGTTGAAATAAAAATTAAAAAAGAAAAAACTTACACTCTTGTGATTGAGTTGTTTTCTAAAGGTAATATAATCCTTTTAGATGAAGAAGGCAATATTATTATTCCTTTGAAAAGAAAACAATGGAGTGATAGAGATATTAGTTCTAAAAAAGAATATAAATATCCTCCAAAAAGGGGCATAAACCCTCTTGAACTTCAAAAAGAGGAATTAATCCAATTATTCAATGATTCTGATACAGACTTAATAAGAACATTAGCTCGAAGTGGTTTAGGGGGAATATATTCTGAAGAAATTGTTTTAAGATCAGGTATAGATAAAAAGACTATATCTTCTAATTTAGGAGATGAAGAAATTAATAAGATTTATGAAACAATTTTAGATATATTTAATCCTTTAAAAAATCATAAAATTAATCCAAACATTGTTATAAGAAATGATAATATTTCAGATAGCTCTAAAGATTTAAATAAAATAAATAAACCAAAAGAAGATGTTTTACCTTTAAATCTTCAACTTTATGAAGATAATAATGAATATAAAAGAGAATATTTTGACACCTTCAATGAAGCTGCTGATGAATTTTTTTCAAAAAGAATCAAAGATGAAATTAAGGGTGTTCAAGAAGGTATATGGGATAAAAAAGTTGGAAAATATGAAAAAAGGCTTAAAATACAAAATGAAACATTAAATGGATTTAAAAATACTATAAAAGTTTCTAAACAAAAGGGGGATCTTTTATATGCAAATTATTCTCAAATTGAAAATCTTTTAAATGTTATTCAAAATGCAAGATCTAAAGAATATCCTTGGAAACAGATAGCTAAAACATTAAAGGATGCTAAAAAATCGGGGATGGATGAAGCTCAAATTGTAGATTCTATGGATAAGTTAGGTAATTTAGTTCTCGATATTGATGGTGAAAAAATTTCTATTGATTCTAAGATTCCTATTCCTGAAAATGCTGAAATGTATTATGAAAAAGCTAAAAAAGCTAAAAGAAAGATTGAAGGTGCTTTAATAGCTATTGAAAATACTGAAAAGCAACTAAAAAAAATGGAGGATAAGAGAGATATAGCTATGGATAATATTATGGTTCCACAAAAGAGAGTTAAAAAGGAGCTTACTTGGTATGAAAAATTGAGATGGTTTGTTACTTCTGACAATTTTCTTGTTATTGGTGGTCGTGATGCAAATACTAATGAGGCAGTTGTTAAGAAATACTTAGATAATAATGATATATATCTTCATTCTGATATACATGGAGCATCTTCAGTAGTAATAAAAACTGAAGGTAATAAAGTAAATGACAATACCCTTAAAGAATCTGCAATTTTCGCAGCTTCATTTTCAAGTGCATGGTCAAAAAATTATGGAACTCAGGATGTATATTGGGTTAATCCGGATCAAGTTTCAAAAACTCCAGAGTCTGGTGAGTTTGTAGCTAAAGGTTCATTTATAATTCGAGGAAATAGGAATCATATTCGTGGATTGAATTTAAAAATTGCAGTAGGTATTGTTGATTATGAAGGAAAAAGAATCATGGCAGGTCCAGTTGATGCAGTGAGTTCTCATACAGATAATTATGCTATTATAAAACCCGGCTATACAAAAAAAGAGGCTATAGCTAAAAAAATTTTGCATAAGATTAATGAAGATAACATAATCAGTTTAGATGATGTTGTGAGAGTTTTACCATCTGGTAAATGTGATATTGTTGATTCCTAGATAATTTATCACTATACTTATTTTTATTAATATCTTTTATTATATTATTTTATTCTATCATTTTATTATTACCTTTTATTATCCTTTTATTATCATTTTATTCCATCATTATATTATTATCATTTTATTAATAACATGATTTTATTTATATTTTATATATAATTAAATACAAATTATTACATAGTTACTTATATTTTTAATAAGCTACTATAAAAATAAGTTTATATAAAAATAAATTATTACATAAAATAAACTATTACATAAAATAAATTATTATGAAATATTATAATTTACATAATAATTCATAATAATTATATTAATAAATATACATAATAATTATATAATAATTGCATTTATGGGGTGTAATTATATCAAAAAAGAACGATGATGATGGTATATATAAGGGTAAAAAAGGAAGTAGAAGTGTCCTTCCTGGTTTATTGGTAATAATTGTTATATTGGTTGTAGGAATTACTTCTTTATCTATATTAGCGCCAGATGTATTTGAGCCAATTACTGAAACGTTTTCAAACAATAGTAATGATAATTCAACTACATCGAAAAATATAACTGCTGAAAATAATTCAACTACTAAAAATAATTCTGATATAAAAATTGAACCAAAAGAAGGTTATTCTAAAATAACTATCAACGGACTTCAAGGTTTTATTAAATCAGATTATGATGATTTTGTCATTATTAATAATAAAACAGAATATGATAGTATTGAAGGCTATTTGAATTTAACAGCTAATAAATCAGTCGATTTTGTGGATTATGATAACTTTTCACAACTTTTTGCAAGAAATAGTTCATTTTCTATTGTTGTAACTAATGATTCTAATGTTGAAAATCCTTTAAACCGTATCAATTATGAGTATGCTAATGATAATGTTGTTAATGATACAAATATAATGTTACTTGGTAAAAATCTAAGAATAGTTCAGTATGATAATTATTCTACTCAGAATTTCACTGGTCAGATGATATGGTCTTATTTTACTATCAATGATAAAGATGTTGCTATTGGGTGGAAAGGAGATAATTTAGATATTTATGTAATTGAAAGTTTTATTAAGTTAAATTGAAAATTTCTATTTCTTATTTCATAAGTAAGATATTAATTTAAAAGAAATTTATTTAAGAATTATAGAAAAATATACTTAAAAAATTTTTATAAATATATTTATAAAAATTATTAATATTATTAATATATTCATAAAAGTATAAATGCATTTATTAAAAGTTTTTTATTTAATTAATATCTTTCTTTATTTGTCATTAATTATCATTTAATATTGTTTCACTTAATGTTTAATTCTAATATTATTTTATTCAAAAAAAACTTGTATCAAAAATATTTCATAGTATTAAAAGGTTTTTATAAAAAATTTCTATAAACATTTATATACTATTATAAGATTAAATAATACTACTTTATTAATTTAATTTAAAATTTAGATAGCTTAAATTTAATGTTGAATATAAGTTTTATATTTTATATTAAATGTAAATATTCTAAGCTTGAAATAAATTTTAGAATATAAAAAAATACAAAACAAAAGATCGAATTTAAAATCTAATAGTTTAAAATTTAATACTTTAAGATTTATAGAATATGATATAATATTGAATACGATATATTATTTATTATATTATTAGAATAAAATATATTATTTATAATATATTTCTAGATTAGAATAAGGGTGATATTATGACTGATATTACAGAAGCTGCAGAAAAAAAATTGAAATCAAGAATCCGAAAATTTAAAAAGGTTGCAAAAGATGAAAATGAAAAAGAAAAGTTTTTCGATCAATTGGGAGCATCCGTAGAAATATTTTTACCTACAAAAGATCCAGAGAAACAAGGAGATAGTATAATATTTTATACTACTGCTGAAGGTAAAATAATCGATGCAGAATATTCTTATAATGAAGGAGAAGAGAATTTCACTTCTTTACCTATTCTTGACAAAGATTTAAATGTTCTAACTGAAATATTCAAAGCTAATTTTAAGTTAGATTAATATTTTTATTAATATTTCTAATTTAAATTAGATATAACATCTTATAAATCTTTAAAAAAATTATTTAATATTATTTTTAAAATATTATTTTTAATCTTTAATTATATTTCTTTTTTTACTTAATATTGATTCTATATTTTTTATTTTTACTTTTTGAAAGGAATAATTTGGCATGACCCTTTAATTATTTATTATTTTATTTATTATTTTAATATTTTATTAATTATTTTAGTATTTTTGTAAAAAATATATATAATATGTTAAATAAATATATTATTAGAAAAAAAATATGTAATAATTCTGTTGATTGCTTATGAGAAAATTTGAGAAATTAGCTTCCCTAAATCGATATATGCCTCTTAGAAAGAAGGGTGCTGAAGATAGTAATATTGGACTTCTAGTTGATGGTCCAAATATACTTAGAAAAGAATTTGATTTAGATTTAAAAGTTATAAAAAATTTGTTAGATGTTTCTGGTGATTTGAGAATAGCTAAAGTTCTTTTTAATCAATACGCCTCAGATAAGCTTATCGAGGCTGTTGTAAATCAAGGATTTACTCCTTTAGTCGTTGCTGGGGATACTGATGTTCATATGGCTGTTGAAGCTATGGAATTAATTTATAATCCTAACATCGATATAATAGCATTAATGACTAGGGATGCAGACTTCCTACCTATTATAAATAAAGCTAAAGAGAATGGTAAAGAGACTATAGTTATTGGGGTTGATTATGGTTTTTCAATTGCTTTAAAAAATTCTTGTGATAAATGTATTATTCTTTCAACAGAAGGAGAGGTTTTAGAAAGCTAATCTAAAGAATGTTTGAATGAGTTGATAATATCATTTGAATATTTTGACTTTTAATTTTTCAAATTTCTAAAAAGAGTTTAAAAATAGTTTAAAATAGAGTCTAAAAAAGGTCTATAAAAAAGATTTTATAAATTTTATTAGTTATTTTTGCAAAATATGCTTAAAACTTCTATAAAGCTTATTTCAAGCTATTTAAACTTTATTTTAAATAAACTAAAAATTTTATATTTCAATATCTTTTTATTAGAATTTTTAATTATTTTTATTTTATAATTTATTATTATTTTGTTATTATTTAGTTAATAATGTTGTTTGGTTAATATTATTTAGTTAGTATTATTGTTTGATTAATATTGTTATTTGGTTATTATTATTATTATTTGGTGATTATATGTTAATTAAAAATTCATTAGATGAGATGAAGAAAAGGGAGATTTCTCTTAAAGTGATTAAATCAATAATTGATAAAAAGGGTAAAAACTCATTATGTGATTTAACTGGTTTGTCTGGAGGATTTTTAGCTAAACAAAATGATTTAAATCTTTTAGAAACATATATTGGTCCTGCAATTTTCGAAGAAGAATTACAAATTGTTGGTAAAGAACACCTTGGTGGTGAAAAAATATTTGCAGCCAATAGAACTAGTTCTGGAATTTTAGCTACTATATTGGCTCTTGTTAAGAAAAATACCAGTGTAATACATTTTTTACCAGAATTTCCTTCTCACCCATCTATTCCTCGTAGTTGTAAACTTGTAGGTGCTAAATATTTAGAATTTGATAATTTGGATGATTTTAAAAATAATTTTTCAGAAGATACTTCTTTAGTTATAATTACAGGATCAACTATGGATCATAAAATATTAGAAATAGATGATTTTAATGATATTATAGGTATTGCTAAGAATAATAATATTCCTGTATTGGTTGATGATGCTTCTGGTGCTAGGCTTAGAACAGCTATCTATTTTCAAGATAAAGCCACTGATTTAGGGGCTGATTTAGTTGTTACAAGTACAGATAAACTTATGATGGGTCCTAGAGGAGGTTTAATGGCTGGAAAATCTGAATTAATAGATAAAATAAAGACTAAAGCTCATCAATTTGGATTAGAAGCTCAACCTCCAAGTATTTTGGCTATGGTTAAAGGTCTTGAAGAATATGATGAAAATAATCTGAGAAAATCTTTATCTAAAAAGGAAAAATTAGTCATTTTGGTTGATAGTAGTTTTTCTATGTTTGAGGAAACTCCCACTGGAATTATGGTTTCTGAAAAATCTCTTGAAAAAGAAGTACTACTTAATAATGAAATAAATCCAAATATTTCATCTAAGGATCTATGTTTTTTATGGGCTATGATTCTTCTAAAAGAGGAGAATATAATTACAATTCCTGCAGTTTCTATGCCTGGAGCTTCACCAACAATTAGATTTGACTTAGCAGCTAATGATGCTAAAAATTTAGATATAAATCTCCTTTTTGATAAAATAAACAGTTCTTTCAAGACTTTATTAACTGCCTCTAAAGATGAAAGTTTGGCTAGAAAAGTTTTATTTAATATAGAATAGTTATGGAATAATTTGAAGTATATAGAATTAAAGTATAATAGATAATAGTTAAATAAAAAAAATAAACCATTATTTAATAAATAATAATTAATAAAAAAATAACAATTAAAAATTATAAAATAAATTATAAAATAAATTATAATAAATAAAAAAATTAAGTAATGTTATGAGATTAAAATATGTTAATTTTCTTTAAGTGTGCATTCTCCAGAGATTACTTTTTTTAGCTCTCCATTGTTTAGTTCAAGTATTAAAGCCCCTTGATTATTAATCCCTACTGCAGTTCCTTTTAATACTTTTCCTAATGGTTGTTTTATCTCAACATAACTTCCAATTGTTTGTGACATTTTTCTCCAGTCATATAGTATATCATCAAACTGTTCAAGTTTAAATAAGTCATATATTTCTTCAAACTCATTAAGGAAGTTTGAAACAGTTTCAGATTCACTTATTTCTATTTTTGCTTCAACACTTAGAGAAGTTGCTCTTTTTTTAACATCTTCAGTTAAAACATCAACATTTAAGTTTGTGTCAATACCTACTCCTACAATAACATATTCTACTGTATTAAATTTAGCATTTGCTTCTGTAAGGATTCCACAGACTTTTTTATTATTTATAAGTATATCGTTTGGCCATTTTATTCTAGCATCAATGTTCATTCCTCTGAGAGTTCTAGCTACAGCAACTCCAGTAGCTAAAGTTATAAGTGGTGCTTTTGAAGGGTCAATATCTGGTTTAAGTATTATGGAAAGCCAAATTCCTCCACTTGGTGATTCCCATTTTTTACCTCTTCTTCCTTTTCCTTTAGTTTGAGTTTCAGATATAATTACAGTACCTTCAGGAGATCCTTGTTTAGCTAAGAATTTAGCTACACTATTTGTAGATTCAACCTCATTAAAACTATAAATTTCTTTTCCTATATACTCAGTAGTTAATCCTTTTTTAATCATTCCACTAGGTATATACTCTATTTCCTGACTTCCAATTTCTCTTAAAAATTCTGCAATTTCTGCTTCATCAATTCTAAGAATTTTTTCAGCGGATTCTTTTGATATTTTCTCTTTATTCTTTGATAAAAGTTCTTGCATACTTTTTTTCATAAGATCACGCAGTAGAGATATTATAATTTTTAATTTATTTTATAATTTATTTTATAATTTTTAATTGTTGTTTTTATTAATTGTTATTTTTTTATTAATTATTATTTATTAAATAATGGTTTATTTTTTTTATTTAACTATTATTTCTTATTTTTAATCCATTTCTTATTTTATTTTTATTTTAATTATAATATTCTAATTATAGATGCTCTAATTGTGAATATTTTAATTATAAATATTATTATTTATTATTAAATCACAGGTTTTAAAACTATTTTTTAATTTGTTGATTTTTAGCTGTATTTAAGTAAGATCCTACAGCCGCAGAAATAGCAGCTACTTTTTTACCAGGCATAAATGTAGATCTCATACGATTTATTCTTTCAGTTTCTTCTTCCATTATCTCTCTTATATCATCATCAATTCCTTTTCTATAATCATCAACAAAATGAGTGTGAAGATCACCAGATAAAAAATGATCATTTCTCATTATTGCTTTATGAAAAGGAATAGTTGTTTTAACACCAAGAATAATATACTCACTCAAAGCTCTTTTCATTCTAGCTATAGCTTCATTTCTATTGCTTCCCCAAGTAATTAATTTTGATATCATTGAGTCATAAAAGGTTGGAATTGAATAATTCATATAAACTCCACTATCAAGTCGAACTCCTGGACCTCCTGGAGATCTATATCCTGTAATTTTCCCAGGATTTGGTGCAAAATCTGCCAATGGATTTTCTGCATTTATCCTACATTCAACTGCATGTCCATTAACTTTCACATCTTTTTGAGAGTAGCTTAATTCTTTTCCTGAGGCTATTTTCAATTGTTCTTTAACAAGGTCTATATTGGTAATTATTTCTGTAATTGGATGTTCTACTTGTATTCTAGTATTCATTTCTAGGAAATAATATTCTCCTCCACTGTATAAAAATTCCACTGTTCCTGCACTAGTATAATTAATATATTCTGCAGCTTTTATTGCACTTTCACCCATTTTTTCTCTCAATTCTTCGGTCATAATTGGGGAAGGTGCTTCTTCAATTAATTTTTGATGTCTTCGTTGAATAGAACATTCTCTGTCAGCTACATGAATTGTGTTTCCATGGTCATCAGCTAAAATCTGAAATTCAATATGTCTTGGTTTTTCAATATATTTTTCAATAAATACTGTTGAGTCTCCAAAGTTTGTTGAAGCTACTGATTGTGTGGATTCAATTGCACGTACTAATTCATCTTCTTCATAAACGGTACGCATACCAATCCCTCCACCTCCTGCTGATGCTTTAACAATAACTGGATAACCAATAGATTCTGCAATTTTTACAGCTTCATCAATATCAGTTACTCCATTTTCTGTTCCTCCAATAACAGGAACTCCTGCCTTTTTCATCAATTTTTTAGAGGTGATTTTATCTCCCATAGATTCAATGACTTTTCCACTTGGTCCAATAAGTGTTATTCCATTTTTTTCGCATTGTTTTCCAAGTTCTGAGTTTTCAGCTAAGAAACCATAACCTGGGTGAATAGCTTCTGCCCCTGATTCAATAGCTATATCCATTATTTTATCAATGTTAAGGTAGCTCTTTGAAGGAGAGGGATTACCTAATGCATATCTTTCATCTGCATAATTAGTATAAAGAGATGTTTTATCAGCATCAGAGTAAATCGCTACGCTTTTAACATCTAATTCACGACAAGCTCTCATTATTCTTATAGCTATTTCTCCTCTATTGGCAATTAATACTTTATCAAACATTTAGAGCCTCTTTTAGTTTTTGATTAACATATAATTCTTTAATTATTATTTAATTCGTTAAATATATAATTTTTAATTTTAGTTTATTTCAGTTTTCTATAGATTCTAAGTTTCTATAGATTTTAATAAATTATTTAAACATTTTATATCTATTTAAACAATTTATACTTGAGTAATATGATAATAAATTATGATAGTTATAGATAAATTATAATAATAATTATAAATAGACTATAATAGTTATAAATAGATTATAATAATTATAAATAGAATATTGATAATTAATATAGATTATAATAAACATATATATTATTAATATATTATAAATAATTTTTTAAAATTTTTTAGTATAATATTATGAGTTATCTAATAATAAGAATCAGTTAATTAAATAGAATTAACTAATTAGAATTAATTAATATATAAAGAAAATCAATATAATAAATTTAATATAAGAAAGCTAATTATAAGAAAGTTAATATAAAGTTAATATAAGAAAGTTAATATAAAAAGAATCAATTAGTATTGAATTATTATTAATATAAGGTCAAATATGAAAATCACAAAAAAAAGGCATTTAGAAATAGCTATTGAAAATATTCCAAGATTTGAATCTCCTAAAATTGATTTTGAACAGTATCCTACTTCTGCTTCAATTGCTGCTGATCTTTTATGGAATGCAAGAAGTTTAGGTGACATTTCTAATAAATCAATTCTTGATTTAGGTTGTGGAACTGGTGTATTTGCTATTTCTTCAATGCTTCTTAATGCTAACTGTGCAACAGGAGTTGATATTGATTCTTCTGCTATAAAAATTGCACGAAATACTGTTAATGATATGAATATTTCCAATATTAATTTTATCGTTGATGATGTTTATAATTTACATAAAAACGATGATTTTAACTTTAAATTTGACACAGTTATTACAAATCCTCCTTTTGGAGCTCAATCTAGAGGTAAAAGAGGTGTTGATAGAATTTTCATGGAATTAGCTATGGGCTTTGCAGATGTTGCTTATTCATTCCATATAGCAGAAACTAGGGATTTTGTAGTTAATTATTACGAAAATTTAGGAGGAAAAATAACTCACGAATTTTTTTATAAGTTTCCATTATTAAATACCTATGAATTTCACACTCAGGAAAGTAGAGATATTGATGTGATTGTTTTTCGAATTGTTAATTCTTCTTAAGAATTCTTAATTCTTTTTAATTCTTTTTGTTTTTAATTTTGTTTTTAATTCCAAATTTTTATTATATGATTTATTGTAAATATTAGCAAAGTTTAAATACTTATTTAACTAAAATTTAATAATATATATTCAATTGAATATATCAAGATTATTAAGAAAATATAAAGAAATTTGTAGCTGGTATTTAGTTAACCCTGATATATTAATATACAAATAATATACCAGTTTTAATTATATATCATTTTAAAATCATTTTGATTATATAATTAAAATTAATAATTAAACTTAATATTAAATCTAATCATTAAATGATTAAAAGCTAAAAAGTTTAATTATAGCTTAATCATTTTTTAATTACCAATAAGTTTATTAAAAGTTAATAAATTAGGATGCTAATGTAATAATTCTCTGGCTACCAGTATTATAATTGATATAATATTGAGTTGTAATTTACTTAGTGATAGCTATGTCATTTTAATGACAAGCTTTATATATAGATGAAGATAAATATCTATAAATGCATAAAAAACAGGTTTCTATATTCATTCCAGATTCATTCTTAAGTGAGACATCTGATTTAAAAATTAAAACTTCTAAAATTGGAGTTATAGGTAGGGCTTTAGCTTTATTTAAAATTGATCAGATTGTTATATATAAGGATCTTTCTCAAAATGATGATAAATATGTAACTGACGCTGATTTCATGGCGGATGTACTCGGATATATGGATACTCCTCAATATCTTAGAAAAAAAGTATTTCCTATTCGTTCTGAGTTAAAGCATGTAGGGATTCTCCCTCCTCTTAGAACTCCTCATCATCCTACTGAATCTGATTTAAAAGTCGGTGATTATAGGCAGGGATTCACTGTCAAAAGAAATAAGAAAGGGACTTATATTGATATTGGTATGAAAAGTGATAGTGGCATGAAAGGTATGGAAAATCTGGCTTTTTGCAAAGAACAGCTAAGTGTCAATAAAGTTTTTAGCTTTAGAGTCACTAAATTAGCTAAAGAGGTAATAGTCACACCCGATGAACCGGATGACGTTTACTGGGGATATAAGACATTATCCACACATAAAAGTCTTAAAAATAGCTTGAAATTAGTTAATCCCGATTTTGTTGTCGAAACAACAAGATATGCAGATACAATAAATTCTATTTTTAATGAATTTGAAGAAAAATTAGATAAAGTTGATAATATTGCTATTGTCTTTGGAGGACCTTATTCTTCTATTTCCGAAGATTTAAGTGGATTTTCTTGGGATTTAGTTAAACTAAATACAATTCCTTCCCAGGGAACTGAAACTGTAAGGACCGAAGAAGCAGTTATTTCGACTTTGTCAATTATAAATATGTTGCTAAATTTCTGTTGATGAAATTAACTTTAGAAATAATAAATCTTCGAGATAATAAATTTTTAAAAGATAATAAGATAAATAAATCTTCAATAATTTATTATATGCTATATTTATAGATTTATTATGAATATGTTAATTGAAATGAAAGTAAGCAAGCATTAATGTTTTGATTATAGTATTGAACTATAATTTGTAAATCGAGCTTTTATATTGCTATTTGTTAGCCATAATGCTATTTTAATTAGATGTTTGTTGCTCAAGTGACTTTGCTCTTTGATTAACATTCGCTATTAATTTAGATAGAGCTATCTAAATTTCATGTTTATCTAGTAATATTGCTATATTTAGCATACTAAAACTTTTAGGAGTATAGGCAATATTTTAATCATTAGATGTATTTTATCTATTGATATAATTCTAACTATTAGATGTATTCTATTTATTAGATATATTATAATTATTAGAGATATTGTAAATAAATATCTAATTAAGAATAATGTTCTAATTAAGTATGCTAAATTATTACTTTATTACTATTTATTAAATAAATCTAAATTTAATTAATAAGTAAATTTAATATTGTTTAATTAATATTGAACTAATTAATAATTATTAATTAAGGAAATTAATATACAGAATAAAGATAAATACAAAAAGATGTAATAAAAGGAGGTTAAATAAATGGTTAGACATCACCAGCCAAGGAAAGGATCAGTTGCATTCAGTCCTAGAAAAAGAGCTGCTAAAGAGACACCAAGAATAAAATCTTGGCCTCAAGAAGATGAGTCAAAGTTATTGGGACTCGCTGGATACAAAGTCGGTATGACACATGCTATGATGGTTGATAATGATAAAAATTCTCCAACCAGTGGTATGGAAGTATTCACACCTGTAACTATTCTTGAAGTACCCCCTGTTGTAGTAATGGGAGTACGTGCATATGAAAAAACTACTTACGGATTAAAAGTTATTACTGAAGTTCTTGCAGATAATTTAGATAAAGAACTTTCTAGGAAAGTTTCACTTCCAAAGGAATATAATCAATCTGAAGCTATTGCAAAGATTCAGGAAGCTTTAGAAGAAACTGTAGATATTAAAGTTTTAGTTCACACAAACCCTAAAGTAACATCTGTTCCTAAGAAAAAGCCGGAAATATTTGAATGTGGTATAGGTGGAAAAACTGCAGAAGAAAAATTAAACGCGGCTCTTGAATTGTTGGGCAATGAAGTAAAAGCTACTGACGTATTCTCTGATGGTCAGTATGTTGATTCTATTGCTACTACTAAAGGAAAAGGATTCCAAGGCCCTGTTAAAAGATGGGGTATTAGGATACAGTATGGTAAAGCTGCTAGGAGTAGTAAAAAGAGACATATAGGATCTATGGGTCCATGGACACCGTCAAGAACTATGTGGACAGTACCTCAAGCAGGACAAATGGGTTACCATAAGAGAACAGAATATAACAAAAAAATCTTGAAAATTGGAGATTCATCTGAAGTCGATGCAGTCAACCCAGATGGAGGATTTATTAAATATGGTTTAGTTAAAAACGACTATATTATGGTTAAAGGGTCTCTTCCTGGTCCAAGTAAAAGATTAGTTATTCTCAGAAAAGCTATGAGGGCAAAAGGTAAGTCCAATGACGCACCTCAAATTAATTATATAAGTACAAAATCTAAACAAGGTGTCTAAATATTCAAATGTTATTTTTCTTAGATATCAAAGTTTTTAGTGTTTAAAAGGTGTAGATCATGAAAGTTAATGTTTATACAATGGAAGGAGAAGTCAAAGAAGAGATTGAACTTCCAGCTATTTTTAATGAAGAATTTAGACCAGATCTTATAAAGAGAGCAGTTATTTCTTCACAAACAGCAAGGATACAACCATGGGGATCTGATCCTATGGCAGGTAAGAGAACTTCTGCAGAATCTTGGGGTTCAGGTAGAGGTGCAGCTATGGTACCAAGAATTAAAAATGGTTCTAAAGCAGCATTTATTCCACAAGCTATTGGTGGAAGAAGAGCTCATCCTCCAAGACCTCAAAAAGTTTATCATGAAAAGATAAATGTCAAAGAAAGAAGATTTGCTATTAGATCTGCTATTGCAGCTACATGTAATCAAAATCTTGTGGAAGAAAGAGGGCATAATGTTGAAAATGTTCCACAACTACCTTTAATTGTTGATGACGAACTTGCAACTATTAAGAAAACCAAAGAAACTAGGGAAATTTTCAAAAATTTAGGAATTTTTGAAGATATTTCTAGAGCAAAAAAAGGTAGAAAAATTAGAGCAGGTAAGGGTAAACTAAGAGGTAGAAAATATAAAAAAGCTAAAGGACCTCTAATAGTTGTTGCTGATGATAAAGGAATTAGCTTGGGTGCGAGAAACCATGCTGGTGTAGATGTTGTAACTGTTGAAAATCTTAATGCGGAATTATTAGCTCCTGGTACTCATCCAGGTAGATTAACTATATTTACTAAATCCGCTATCGAAAAATTAGGAGGATTATTCCAATAGATTCCTTATTGGGAATTATTTGTTGGAATAATTAAGAAGGTGGATAACATGGATCCGTATTCAGTTATTGTTAGACCTCATGTTACAGAAAAAACTATGAATCTAATTGATCAAAGAAATGAACTTACTTTTGTTGTTTTAAGAGAAACTGATAAAAAAGCTATCAAAAATGCTTTTGAATATTTATTTGATGAAAAAGTTAAAAGCGTAAATACTCATATAAATTCAAAAGGGCTTAAGTTAGCATACATTTCTTTAGTTGAAGAAAATGCTGCAGAAGATGTAGCTGTTAAAATGGGAGTATTCTAGATAGGGAATATAAAGGATACAAACATATAAGGAGAATAAAAAATGGGAAAACGATTAATACACCAAAGAAGAGGAAGAGGAACTCCTGCTTATCGTAGTGCTTCTCATCGTTTTAAGGATAAGATCCAATATAGGACTTATGATGAAATTGAAAAACAGGGAAGCCTAAAAGGAAAAGTTGTGGATATTGTTCATGATCCTGGAAGGTCTGCTCCTATTGCTCAGGTTAAATTTGAAAATGGTGAAAAGAAGTTCATATTAGCTCCTGAAAGTATTCAAATTGATGATAATATTGAATGTGGTGTTTCAGCTCCAATAAGTTTTGGTAACTCTTTACCTTTAGCTGAAATCCCTGAGGGAACTCCAATTTATGATATTGAAAATAGACCAGGAGATGGTGGAAAATTTGTAAGATCTTCTGGAACTTATGCTTCTTTAATTACACATGATGCTGATAAGGCTGTTATTGAACTTCCATCTGGAGAGTTAAAATCTTTCAATCCAGCATGTAGGGCAACTATCGGTGTTGTAGCAGGTGGAGGAAGAAAAGATAAACCATTCCTTAAAGCAGGTAAGAGATGGCATGCCTTTAAAGCTAAAGGTAAGAAATCTATGACTGTAAGAGGGGTAGCTATGAATGCAGTAGATCACCCACATGGTGGAGGAAACAGACAACATCCTGGACGACCTACTACAGTTTCTAGACACACACCTCCAGGAAGAAAGGTTGGTTCTATTGCGGCTAGAAGAACCGGTAAGAGAAGATAATACTAAGGATGTGACTGTTTGGCAAGAAAAATATTTAAATATCAAGGTTATACTCTAGAGGAATTACAAAAAATGTCTTTAGAGGATTTAATGAAAATATTACCAGCAAGGCAAAGAAGATCTTTAAAAAGAGGATTTTTACCAAGGCAACAAACTGTGCTGGATAAATTTAGAAAGTTGAAAAAACAAGAACAAAAAGGTGGAAAACCTCTGGTTATCAAAACTCATTGTAGGGATATGATAGTTTTACCTGAAATGGTAGGAACTATTTTTGGTATTTACAATGGTAAAGAGTTTGTTGAAGTTGAATTGACTGCTGAAATGATTGGTTGCTACTTTGGTGAATTTGCACCAACTAGGCAAAGAGTTCAACATGGAGACCCAGGTATGGGAGCTACCAGATCATCTATGTTCGTGCCTCTTAAATAAGGTTGCAATGAGTAAGATTTGTATATAAGAACAAAATTGACTTGTTGTTAAATAAATAAGGAGATTATTTTATGGCTGATATTAAATATGCTTATAATGATGAAGATGGCTCTAAAACAGCTCGTGCTATGGGTAAAACTCTTAAAATTTCTCCAAAGCATTCTGTTGAGATATGTAGGGCAATAAGAGGAATGAATGTAGAAAAAGCAAAAAATTACTTAATTGAAGTAATTGACATGAAAAAGGCAGTTCCTTTTAAAAGACACAATAAGAAAGTGGGACATAGAAAAGGGTTAAATGGATGGCCTAGTGGAAGATATCCAGTTAAAGCAGCTAAACAAATTTTAAAAATTTTAGAAAATGCTGAAGCTAATGCTGAATATAAAGGTCTGGATACTGAAAACTTAAAAATTGTACATATTTCTAGTCATAGAGGTTTTGTAATAAAAGGTGGAATTCCAAGAGCATTTGGAAGAGTAACTCCATTTAATACACCTACAACCCATGTGCAAATTGTTTTAGGGGAGGCTTAAATTAATGATTGAAAAAGATTTTGTCACTGAAGGTCTTAGAAGGACTAAAATTGACGAATATTTAGAAAATGAACTTGAAAGAGCCGGTTATGGTGGAATGGATGTTCAGGTAACTCCTTTAGGTACAATGGTAGTTGTATATGCTGAAAGACCAGGAATGGTTATTGGTAGGGGTGGAAAAACTGTAAGAGCTATTACACAAACTCTTAAAAATGATTTTGATCTTGATAATCCTCAAGTTGAAGTTAAAGAGGTTGATGTACCTGAGCTCAATCCAAAAATTATGGCTTATAAAATTGCATCAATGTTACAAAGAGGAATGCACTTCAGAAGGGTAGCTTATTCAACCATTCGTAGAATTATGGGTGCTGGTGCTCAAGGTGTAGAAGTAACTATTTCTGGTAAAATTAGAGGATCCCGATCTGCTGTTGCTAAATTCGTAGAAGGATATATTAAAAAATGTGGAGAACCATCAACAAGATTTGTTAAAGAAGGTTTTGCAACTGTACAATTAAAACCTGGTGTTTTAGGAATTTTTGTTAGGATAATGCCTCCTGAAGCTGTTTTACCAGATAAAGTTGATATTTTACCTCCAACATTGGAATCTTCTGAAGAATCTACATCTAATGAAGTTGTTATTGATTTAGAAGTAGACGATGTCTCTGATGCTAAAGTTGCTGAAGAAGAAGTAGAAATTGATGAAGTAGAACTTGAAGAATTAGAGGAGCTTGAAGAAATTGATTCTGAATCTGAAGATGAAATTGCTGATGAAGAAATTTCAGAAGAATCAGAAGAATCTGAAAAGTCAGAAAAAGCTCTAAATGAGACTTCAGAAGGATAGGATAATTAAATCAATCCTTTAAAATTAATATTTATTTATTAAGAGTTGAAGTAAATGGCGATTTTAAGAAGTAGAGAAATTTGGGAAATGGAAGTTGAGGACATTCAAGAAAAATTGATTGAACTCAAAGCAGAACTAGCTAAAAATATTTCTAAAAGTTCTGCTGCTGGGGTTAATGAAAATCCTGGTAAAATCCGAGAACTTAAAAGGACTATTGCTCGGGTTCTTACAATTATGAACCAAAAACAGAAGGAGAACTAAATGAAAATCTGTGATGTATGTGGTCTTCCTGAAGAACTTTGTGTTTGTGAAGAAATTGCAAGAGAAGTTCAAACTGTAAAAGTTTATACAGTTAGAAGAAGATTCGGAAAACTTATGACAATTGTAGAAGGTATAGACGAACATGATATTGATATTAAAGAGCTTACTAAAGAACTAAAAGCTAAATGTGCTTGTGGAGGTACAGCTAAAAAAGGTCAAATAGAACTTCAAGGTGACCATAAAAGGAAAGTTAAAGAAGTTTTATCTGATATGGGTTTCTCTTCAGACACTATTGAAATCAGAGATTCTGATAAAAAATTCAATAAAAGGAGACATTAATCTTTAGAAATTTGAATTAATGATTATTATATTATTATGATAAGTGAAAATTATTAGTAAAATATTTATTAGTAATTATATTTACTGGTAAAATATTATTATTTGTAGATAGTACTATAAATATCTTATAAATTTTGTTATAATTTTTAATAATCATATAATTATCTATATCATTTGTATTATATCATTTAATGTCATTAAAGCCTACTATCCAATTATTAGATAATATGATTACCTCAAAAAATATTTTTCACCATGAGTTGATTGGGTTATATTTAAAGGTTGTTGAAAGTTCTAATATTTTTTTAATTGGAGTTAGTGGGAAAATCATAGATGAAAGGAAAAAAACTATCTCTGTTGAAACTGAAACTGATGAAATTAAAGTTATACCTAAAGATGTTTCAATTTTTCACTTATTCCTTCCAAATGGAGAATTAGTTGAAATAGACGGAAAGATTTTAGTTAGCCGTCCTGAAGATAGAATTAAAAAGAAATATAAAAAATTGTAATATTAAAAAATTGCAATATTATAATATTACTGTTAAAAAGTTATATTGGTGATAATATGGTTGGTCTTAATGTTCAACAAGTAGAAGCTGAATGTAATGATTCTAACTGTCCTTTTCATGGAACTTTACCAGTTAGAGGACAAGTCCTTGAAGGAATTGTTGTTAGTGATAAAGCAGAAAGGACTATTACAGTAGAACGCAGTTTTTACAAGTTCATACGAAAGTATGAAAGATATGAAAAGAGAAAATCAAAAATTAATGTTCACAAACCTGATTGTTTCAATGTAAAAATTGGAGATTCAGTCAAGGTTGCAGAATGCAGACCTTTAAGTAAAACTAAACATTTTGTTTTAGTAGAAGTAAAAGGAGACAACTAAATGAAAACTCTTACATCTAATGTATCTAAATCTCTGCCTATTGGGGCTCGTCTCAGTTGTGTAGATAATACAGGTGCACGTGAAATAGAAATTATATCTGTTAAAGGATATAAAGGAGTACGTAGAAGACTTGATGTTGCAGGTGTTGGCGATCTTGTAGTTGCTTCTGTAAAAAAGGGTACTGCTGATATGCGTAGAGAAATTGTCAATGCTGTTGTTGTAAGACAAAAAAAAGAATATCGTCGTGCAGATGGTTTTCGAGTGAAATTTGAAGATAATGCGGCTGTTATTATTACTCCTGAAGGAGTATTAAAAGGGTCTGAAGTTAGAGGGCCTGTTGCTAAAGAAGCAGCAGATAGATGGCCTAGTGTTGGAAGTGCTGCAAGCATTTTGATTTGATTAATGAATGGTGATAAAATGTCAAAACAACCAAGAAAACAAAGAAAAGCTCTTTACAATGCACCTTTACATCTTCGCCGTAACATTATGAGTGTCACTTTAAGTAAAGATTTAAAAGAAGACTTTGGAAAAAAATCTTTACCTATTAGGACTGGTGATACTGTACAAATCATGCGTGGGGAATTCAAAGGGCATGAAGGAAAAGTTGAAAAAATAGACTCTAGAAATTATAAAATTATTGTTGAAGGAGCTACTTTAAGTAAACCTGATGGAAATTCAGTTTTCTTCCCAGTTCACCCATCTAATTTGATGATTGTTAATGCAGATTTAAAAGACGAAAGAAGAAGCAGAATTATTGACAGGAAGGGATAAAATGGCAAAAATGGGATCAAGAAAACATCTTAAAAGATTTAAAGCTCCTAAAAGTTGGCCTATTAGTCCAAAAGAAAATAAATGGACGGTCAAACCTGCAGCGGGACCTCATGCTATTGAAGATTCTTTATCTTTACTCGTTGTAATTAGAGATATTTTAGGTTTAGCTGATAACTCAAGAGAAGCAAAAAGAATTATTAATACTGGCAAAGTATTAGTTGATGGTAGAGCTAGAAAAGATTACAAATATCCAGTAGGTTTTATGGATGTAGTTGAAATTCCAGCATCTGAAGATTTTTATAGAGTTTTACCAGATTTAAAAGGTAGATTAACTCTTCACCCTATTTCAAAAGAAAATAGTGGATTTAAATTGTGTAAGATAACAAATAAAACTACACTCAAAAAAGGTAAAATCCAATTAAACCTCCATGATGGTAGAAATGTTCTTGTAGAAGATTCTTTTTCTGCTAGTGATGTAGTAAGTTTAGCTGTTCCTGAACAAGAAATTACAGATAATTTCAAGTTTGAAGAAGGTGCTTTAGTACTTATTACTGGTGGTAAACATATTGGTGAGATTGGTAAAATTAATGAAATTAATATTAATAAATCATCTAACCCTAATACTGTTGTTGTTGAAAATGATAAAAAGGAGAATTTCCTTACATTAAAAGATTATGCATTTGTTATAGGTAAAGACAAACCTGCAATATCACTTCCAGGAGGTAAATAATGAATCCTATGGAAGAAGTTGTCATAGCTAAAGCTACTTTAAATATTGGTGTTGGAGAATCTGGGGAAAGATTATCTCGTGCTATGGATCTTTTGTCTAATTTAACTGGTCAGGATCCAGTAAAAACTTTTTCTAAAGTTACCAATCCTGAATTTGGTATTAGAAAACACCAACCTATTGCTTGTAAAGTTACTTTACGTGGTGAAAAGGCTGATAAAGCTATTAAAATGGTTTTAGATGGTATTGGCAATACTTTAAGAGAGAAGCAATTTGATGATCAAGGTAATGTTTCTTTTGGTATAGCAGAACATATTGATATTCCAGGAATCCGTTATGATCCAGATATTGGTATATTTGGTATGAATGTTTCTGTTACTTTTGAAAAACCGGGTTATAGGATTAAAAGAAGAAAAATTCAACAAAAGAAAATTCCTAAAAGACATATGGTCAAAAAAGAAGAGACTATTAAATATATGAAAGATAATTTCCAAGTAAATATTGATCAGGAATGATTTTATTGGATTTATGTTTATAATTAGTTAATAATTAATTTGGATAATTAATTTTTAAATAATTAATTTTAATAATTAAGGTTAAATTAATAAGGTGATATGTTGCCAAGAAAATACGGAAAAGCAGCAAAAAAATGTAGTCGTTGCGGTGATCATTCTGCTATGGTTAGTCGTTATGGACTCATGTTATGTAGGCAATGTTTTAGAGAGATTGCTCCTAAAATTGGATTTAAAAAATATAATTAGAGGTGTTAATTATGACTCTTATGGATCCTCTTGCTGATGCTCTTACTAATATAAGAAATAATGAACTTCAAGTTAATGAATCATGTTCTATTTCTCCTGCCTCTAAATTAATTGGGCAAGTTTTGAGCACAATGCAAAAAGAGAATTATATTAGTGAATTTGAATATATGGATGACAAAAAGGCAGGAAAATTTCAAGTTGAACTTGAAGGTAACATCAATCAATGTGGTGTTATAAAGCCACGTCATTCTGTTAAGAAAGATGAATTTGAGAAATTTGAAAAAAGGTATTTACCAGCAAAGAATTTTGGAATTTTAATAGTAACCACTCCTGAAGGTATCATGACTCATAAAGATGCCAAAGAAAAGGGTATTGGTGGCCGCTTGTTGGCTTATATGTATTAGGTGATAGAATGGTTTTAGCTGCTAATATTACCGAAGAAATAGATATTCCTGAAGATGTAAATGTTACAATTGGCGATAATGTAATAATTAAAGGACCTCAAGGTGAAGTGTCTCGAAAATTTACATATCCTAATATATCTATGAAAAAAGAAGATGATAAAATAGTTTTAGAAACTTCTTTTCCTAAAAAGAAAGATAAGTCAATGATTGGAACTACTCGTGCTCATATTAATAATATGATTACTGGTGTTACTGAAGGGTTTACTTATCATATGAAAATTGTATTTGCTCACTTTCCAATGAATGTAAAAGTAAGTGGAAATAAAGTTAATATTGATAATTTCCTTGGTGAAAGACATCCTCGTACTGCTAAAATTGTGGGTAGTGCAAAAGTTAATGTTAAAGGGGATGAAGTTACTGTCACAGGTATTAATAAAGAGGATGTTGGTCAAACTGTGGCTAACTTAGAGCAAGCTACTAAAATTAAGGGAAGAGATCCAAGGGTATTCCAAGATGGAATATATCTTATAGATAAAGCTTAAAATAAAGAAGTTTAAAATAAAATACTAAAAATTTATTATTTATAATGTTTATTGGTGATTCAATGAAGAAAAAATTCAAAAGACAAGAATACGCCAGATATAAAAAGCTTGGAATAAAATGGAGACGTCCAAGAGGAAAAACTAGTAAAATGAGAAGGTATGAAGCAGGAAAACCTGCAATGCCTGCTATTGGTTATGGTTCTCCTAAATCCGAAAGAGGATTACATCCATCTGGATTTAAAGATATTCTTGTTAGAAATATGTCTGAATTAGAAAATTTAAATCCTGATACTGAAGCTGGTAGAATTAGTGCTAGTATTGGTAAAAAAAAGAAGGAAATGATGTTAAATAAGGCATCAGAATTAGGAATTAAAATTTTAAATAAGTAAATTAAATAAATTAATTAATAAAATTAAATGTATTACTATTAAATATATTACTATTAAATGTATTGAATAAAAGCTATAGGATGAAAATCATGAAATAAATTTAAATCTAGGAGTAAGCTTATGATTTATGGATTTATTGGATATATGCTTATACTTTATTCTAGTAGCGTTTTTTAATAGGTATTTTTTAATAGGTGTGTTTTTAATTTATTAATATTAAAAGTTAAGGGAGCTTGAATAATAGTTATAATTGTTATTTATAACATTATATTTATAATATTATTATTTATAATATTCAAGCTAATAAAAGCTAAAATGGAGGTTTTTTATGAATCTTACCACTCAAAAGAGATTAGCTGCAAGCATACTTAAAGTTGGGGTTAATAAAGTATGGATTGATCCTGAACAAATCGAAGAAGTATCAAGGGCTATTACAAGAGAAGGTGTTAAGCAGCTAATTGATCAAAAAGCTATAAAAGCTAAACCTCAAAAGGGTATTAGTAGCTATAGATCAAAAAAATTAGCTGAACAAAAGAAAAAAGGAAGAAGAAAAGGTAGGGGTAGTATTAAAGGAGCTAAATATGCAAGAACTCCTAAAAAACAAGCTTGGATGACTACCATCAGAGCTTTAAGAAAAGATCTTAAAACTATGCGTGATGCAGAGGAGATCGATGTTACTACTTATCGTAAATTATATAGAATGGCTAAAGGTGGAGCCTTTAGAAGTAAATCTTATATGAAAACCTATGCCAGGGATCATGATTTGATTAAATAAGGAGGAATGAATTTGGCACAAGGATCAAAATATAAAGTAGCATTTAGACGAAGAAGAGAAGGAAAAACTAATTATGATGCTAGAATGAAACTAGTAGATTTAGATAAGTCTAGATTAGTAATTAGGATTTCTAATGCTAATGTTATTGCTCAGATTATTAATGTGGGGGAGAACGGAGATGAAACTGTTGTTTCTGCACATTCTAAAGAATTACAAAAGTTAGGTTGGTTAGGTGGAACTAAAAACACCAGTGCAACTTATTTGACTGCTTATTTATGTGCTAAGAAAGCTTTAGATAAAGGTGTTGAAAAAGCTGTTTTAGACATTGGATTAAAATCATCTATTAAAGGAGCTAAAGTATTTGCTGGTGTTAAAGCTGCAAATGATGCAGGATTAGATGTTCCTTATGGTGAATCTATTGTACCTGATGATGATAGAATAGCTGGGGTACATATTGCAGAATATGCTAAGTCTTTAGACGATGAAGAAGTTAAAAAACATTTTTCTAAATATTTAGAAAGAGGACTTCAACCTGTAGACTTACCTAATCATTTTGAAGAAATTAAAAATAAAATTGAGAAGGCTTGAGGGGTACTATGAGTTTTAATATGGAAGACTGGGAACCTAAAACAAAAGTTGGTAGAATGGTCAAAGATGGTACCATTACTGATATTGATGAAATATTTGAAAAAGGTCTCCCAATAATGGAATTAGAAATAGTTGATGCTTTACTTCCAGATTTAGAAGAAGAAGTAATGGATGTAAATTTAGTCCAAAGAATGCACAAATCTGGAAGAAAAGTTAACTTTAGAGTAATTGTTGCAGTTGGTAACAAAAATGGTTATGTTGGCTTAGGTCAAGGTAAAGCTCGTGAAGTAGGTCCAGCTATTAGAAAAGCTGTTGATGATGCTAAATATAATATTATCAAAGTTAGAAGAGGCTGTGGAGATTGGGGTTGTGTATGTGGAAGAGAACATACTGTTCCATTCAAAGTAGAAGGTAAAACTGGAAGTGTTAGTGTTATTTTAATGCCAGCTCCTGCTGGTGTTGGATTAGCTGTTGGAGATGTTGGTAAAACAATATTGAAACTTGCTGGAATTGCTGATGTATGGTCTCAAACTAGTGGTCAGACTCAAACTACTGTTAATTATGCTAATGCAACTTTTGAAGCATTAAAACAATTAACTAAAGTTAAAGCTAGTGAAAAAGATCTTAAAAATATGGGTGTATGCTCTAGCTAATAGCTATAAATATAGGCTATTATACAATATTTAGGTGATTAAATGTTTTTCGTTGTTAGAGTTAGAGGTACAACTGGTGTTAAAAAAGATATTGCTGACACTTTAAAAATGTTAAGATTAACTAGAATAAATCATGGAGTTTTAATAGAAGATACTCCTAGTTTTGATGGTATGCTTCAGAAATCTAAAGATTATATTACTTGGGGAGAAATTGACTCTGAAACTTTAGCTGAAGTTATTTCAAAAAGAGGAAAACTTGTTGGTGGAGAAAAAATCACTGATGAACTTTTAGCAGAAAAAACTCAATATTCTTCTATTGAAGATTTATCTAAGGCTCTTATTAATGGTGATGTTAAAGAGGAAGATATCGAGATTAAACCAGTATTTAGATTACATCCTCCGAGAAAAGGTTATGAAGGCATTAGAAGTTCAATTAAAGAAGGTGGATCTTTAGGTTATAGAGGAGAATCTATTAAAGATCTAGTCAAAAAAATGAGCTAATGAGCTATTAATGATCTTTTAACTAATGTAGGTGTTATAATGATTAGAAAAACTCGTAAAATTAATAAAATGAGAGGTTCTAGGTCTATTGGTGGAGGCTGCACTAAAAAAAGAAGAGGTGCAGGTCATAAAGGTGGTAAAGGTAAAGCTGGATTGGGCAAACATCATTGGACTTGGACTGTTAAAAATGATCCAAATCATTTTGGGAAATATGGTTTTAAAAGACCTCAAAAAATGACTAATAAAATTAAACCTGTTAATATAGGATATTTAGATGATAATTCTGAAAAATTATTAGCTAAAGGAATAGCTACTAAAGAAGGAGATACTATAGTTATTGATGTAACTGACTTAGGTTATGGTAAAGTTTTAGGTAAAGGAAATTTATTAAAACCTTTGATAATTAAATCTCCTGCATTTTCTGCTTCTGCAGAAGATAAAATACAGGAAGCTGGTGGAGAAGCTATAAAATTATAGTTACTCTTCTAATATTTAATATATCCTGTATTATATTAGATATTTATTAAAAAGAGATATTAAAAGGTTAATTATTACAAATATCATTATAAATATCTAATTATTAGATATATGGTATTCCAATTACTAAATTATACTATAAATATTAAATATACTATAAATATTAAAAATTAAGATATTAAAAATTAAGAAAAATATTATCATTAAAAAAGATATTATTTAAATTTATTAAATTTAGAACTTTTTAATATTTTCAATTTATATTGAATAATAATGAAATCAAATAATAATCTATAAATACATTGATTTATAGAATACAGTTTACAATTTGTAACAAATATTACAAGTACTGAGGAATAAAATGATCTTAGATTATATAAAACCATTATTTTCTATATTGCCTGAGGTGAAAACACCTATTCATAGGCAAGATTTCAAAGAAAAGCTTAAATGGACTGCCATTGTACTGGTATTATATTTTTTCTTAACACAAGTACCTTTATATGGATTAAGTCCTTTAGCAGTCGATCAATTTGCTCAAATGAGGGCTGTAATGGCCGGTAGTTTTGGTTCAATTCTTACTTTAGGGATTGGTCCTATTGTTACCTCATCTATTGTACTACAACTTTTAGTAGGGGCAAAAATTTTAAAATTAGATCTTTCTCGCCATGAAGATAAGGCATTGTTCCAAGGTACTCAGAAGATTTTAGCTATTGTATTTACAGTATTTGAAGCTGCTGTTCTTGTATATACTGGAAGTTTAATTCCAACAGACCCTTCACTCTTATGGTTATTAATGCTCCAATTAATTATTGGTGCATTATTAATACTTTTCCTTGATGAAGTTGTTTCAAAATGGGGTTTTGGAAGTGGTATTGGACTATTTATTGCTGCAGGTGTATCCGAAGCAATTGTTGTTGGAACATTTAATTTCTTACCAACTAAAGCAAGTCCTGGTGTTATGCCTGGAATGATTCCTAAATTCATACAATCTATTACATCAGGTTCTCCTGATCCAACTATATTAATTCCACTAATAGCTACAATTGGTGTTTTCTTAGTAGCTGTTTATGGAGAAAGTATGAGAGTAGAAATACCAATTTCTCATGGACAAGTTAAGGGACATGGAAGAATTAGGGGTTCAGTAGCTAAATATCCTTTAAAATTTATATATGCAAGTAATATGCCAGTTATTTTAACTAGTGCACTTCTTGTTAATGTTTCATTAATGGCTAGTGTATTCCAAAAATTAGGATTTCCTATTTTGGGTCAAGTTGAAGGTGGTAAAGCTATTAGTGGCCTTGCTTATTATTTAACCACTCCTTCAAGCTTAGGAGTAGTTTTTACAGATCCTTTAAAGGTTTTAATATATGGTGTTTTCTTTATTGGTTTTTGTATATTGTTCTCTTGGCTATGGGTAGAAATGAGTGGTTTAAATGCAAAAGAAATTTCTAAGCAATTATATAATTCGGGAATTCAAATTCCAGGTTTTAGAAGTAGTAAACGGCAGCTATATAAGATATTAAATAAGTATATTCCTGCTCTTACTGTGCTTGGCGGTGTTTTTGTAGGTTTACTTGCTTTTGGAGCCGATTTAACTCAAGCAGTTGGTGGAGGTACTGGTGTTTTACTTACTGTAGGTATTGTTTACAAATTATATGAAGAAATAGCACAAGAACAATTAATGGATATGCATCCAATGCTTAGAAAATTCTTAGGAGATTAGATATAAATATATAATAATCAATATTGAGGAGATTTAATTGAAATTAGTAGTATTAACTGGGATTCCAGGTTCTGGAAGCACTACTGTTTTAGAGAGTACTTTAAAGAAAGTTGATTATATCCATTTAAATTATGGGGATGTAATGACTGAGATAGCTATAAAAAACAGTATTGTAAAAGATAGAGATGAACTTAGAAAATTGTCTCCTGAAACTCAAAAAGAAATTCAAAAACAAGCTGCAGCAAAGATAAAAGAAAGTTCTGCTGATAATAATGTTATTGTAGATACTCATTGTACGATATCTACACCATCTGGATTTTTACCAGGACTTCCTCAATGGGTTCTTGAAGAATTAAAACCAGACATATTTGTTTTAATTGAAGCAGATCCTGATGAGATTATGCTTAGAAGAGTTTCTGATGAGTCAAGAACTAGGGATTTAGAGATGTATGAAAGTATTAAGTTACACCAAGAAATGAATAGAGCTGCTTCTATGGCATATGCAACTCTTACTGGTGCTACTGTAAAAATTTTAGAAAATCACAATGATCAACTTGATGTGATTGTTGATAAATTATTTGAAGTTTTATAATATATAAGAAGTTTTATAATATAGAAAATAATATGAAGAAAATAAGAGGATAATAAAATGGTTTTAGAAATAATTTTCGGTGGGCTCAATTGGATTTTTGGTCCTATATTAGCTTTAGATCCTATGCCTAATAATCCGATGCTTACAATTTTTTTGATAGCAACTATTATCGCATTTTTCACTACATTAGCTAATAAATTATTAGTTGATCAAGATGAAATGGAAGCTTCAAGAGCGGAAATGAAAGTATTCCAAGAAAAGATGAAAGAAGCTCAGATGAGTGGGGATGCTAAAGCTTTGGCTAAAGCTCAAGCTATGCAAAAAGATGTTATGGCAAAACAAGGAGATATGATGAAAAATTCATTTAAACCATTGCTCGTGACTCTTATTCCAATAATGCTAATGTTCTGGTGGATGGGCCAGCCTACAAATCCAATTAATCAGGTGATTGTTCAACTTCCTGAGTTTGTTTATTATGTATTATTAGTTCCTGTGTGGCATGGTGTTTATGGTATGTTTTATGGAGGAGGGCCTTCTGCACCGTTTATTGCAGGTTGGTTAGGTTGGTACATAATGTGTACTTTTGCTATGACACAAATTCTTAGAAAATTTATGGGCTTTAAAACAGGATTTTAATATTAAATATCCTGTAAGCTTTTATTATCATGATTTTTAACCTGTGGATTAACTATAAAATGAATATTACTATAAATATTAAAATATATTCATATATTATATTCAATAGGTTATTAATTTTATAACCTCTCATGATCATCTCGCTAATTACAAATAGATCATGAATTAATTAATCTTGAGATAATAATGTGAATCATGACGAATCATGAAATTATCTCTAATAGTAAATATTAAATTAAAATAACATTTTAAACGATATATTAAAAATTAAATAATATTGTTAAATAATATTCAAAAATAGGTGAAAAAATGCCTGAATCAAGATATAGATCTAGATCTTATAAAAGAATTAACAAAAAGACTCCTGGTGGACAAAGTGTCCTAAGATATAAGAAGAAAAAACCAAGTAAGCATGTATGTGCTGAATGTGGTGCAATTTTGCATGGGGTTCCAAGAGGAAGACCATATGAAATTGGAAAATTATCAAAAACTAAAAAACGACCTAATAGGCCATTTGGAGGAAATTTATGCTCTAAATGTGCTCGTGATTATTTTAAATCAGAGGCAAGGTCCTAATGATTATAACAATCGGTGGTTTAGCGGGTAGTGGAACTACTACAGCAGCTGATGTATTGTCAAAAAAAATTGATATTCCTTTTATTTCTGCTGGAAGTATCTTTAGAGATATGGCAAAAGAAAAGGAAATGTCTCTTATAGAATTCAGTAAATATGCTGAAGATAATACTGCTATCGATATTGAACTTGATAAAAGACAATCTGAAATAGCTAAAAATTCTGAAAATCTTATTGTTGAAGGAAGACTTTCTGCTTATTTTGTTGAAGCAGATCTTCGGATATGGTTACTTGCACCATTAGATATTAGAGCTAAACGTGTTTCAAATCGTGAGTCTAAATCTTTGGAGGTAGTTATTGAAGAAACTATTATTCGTGAAGAAAGTGAGGCTTTAAGATATTTAGATATTCATAATATAGATATTAATAATTTTGATGTCTATGATTTAGTGCTTAATACTAATAGGTTTAATCCAGATAGTATTGCAGAGATTATATTAACAACATTAAAGGTGATATAAATGGCATCCATAGAAGTAGGAAGAGTATGTGTTAAGACAGCTGGTAGAGAAGCTGGAGAAAAATGTGTAATTATAGAACTCATCGATGAAAACTTTGTAGAAGTTATTGGAGGTTCTGTTAAAAACAGAAGATGTAATATAAATCATTTAGAACCTCTTGAAGAGACTATAGAAGTTTCTGATGATGTTGAAGCTATTAAAAAAGACTTAGAATCCTTATAGTTTAACATCTAATTTTTTTATTTTTATTTTTCTTATTCTATTTTTTATTTCTTAACTTTTAATTTTTATATTCTTAATTTTTAGATAATTATTTTTAGATTATTTAAATATTTTTAAATATTTTTTTATATATTTATTCATATTTCCATGTTAATACTATATTTTATACTAATATTATTTTTTTATGTCAATATTATTTTTTTTTATGTTAATGTTATTTTTCTATTTTCTAGGTTATATTATTCTTATATTTATGTACTTATTTTTTCTATTTTTTTTAATTTATTTTCATATTTTTTCTAATATTTTTCATATTTTATAAATATCAAAAAACTTATTAATTAGAATACTAAAAATAATGTTATTGTTAATTATAAACTTATTTTAATTTAATCTATTTTGAGGTGTTATATATGACTCTTTTAATAAAATCAAAAGCAAATACAAATCCGAATTATGGTTCTAAACCTCAAGATAGGTCAATTGAAGAACATATATCTAAAGGTGTTATTAATTTAGATAAACCATCTGGTCCAACATCTCATGAAATAGATTCATGGGTTAGAAGAATTTTAAATTCTGAAAAAACAGGGCATGGTGGAACTCTGGATCCAAAAGTTACTGGTGTTTTACCTATTGGGATTGATACTGCAACTCGTGTAATACAGCTTCTTTTAGCTGCTCCTAAGGAATATGTTTGTTTGATGACTTTACATAAAGATGTTGATGAAGAAAGTGTAAGAACTGTTTTTAAAGAGTTTCATGGTAAAATATATCAGACTCCTCCAGTAAAATCTGCTGTTAAACGAGAATTGAGAGTTAGAACAATATATTATGCTGACATTCTTGAGATAGAAGGTAGGGATGTTCTTTTTAAGATAGGATGTGAAGCTGGAACTTATGTAAGAACCTATTGTAAAGATATTGGTGAAGCTTTAGGAGTTGGAGCTCATATGGCAGAGTTAAGGAGAACCCAAGTTGGATCTTTTACTGAGGATAATAATTTAGTAACTTTGCAAGATTTAACTGATGCCTATTATTATTGGGATAAAGAGGATAATGAGTCTTATTTAAGGGAATGTATATTACCAATGGAAACAGCTACTGAACACTTATCAAAAGTATTTATTAGAGATTCGGCTGTTGATGCAATATGTCATGGTGCAAACTTAGCTGCTGGTGGAATATCTTCTCTTTCTGATGATATTAAAAAAAATGATGAAGTTGTAATATTTACTCTTAAAGGAGAATTAGTGGCTTCAGCTACTGCTCTTTTCAATATGGAAGATATATTGATTGCTTCTGAGGGAATAATGTTTAATACAAATAAAGTTTTCATGAATACTGGTGTATATCCAATGATGTGGAAATAATATTTTTATTTTTAATAATTTATTTTATAATTTTTTAATAGACTTAAGTTTTATATTTTTATTAATCTTTGACTTATATGTACAATTATATTAATAGTTTGTACAATTTTTCATGAGTATGGGGGGCATATTTTTGTACTAAAACAATAAGAACCTGCATTGTTAACAGGATTTTGATGTAAGGAATATTAAATTATGTATTGTTTGTATTCATGGTTATTATTTGCATTCTTTCTTTTATTTTTATTAACTTACTGTTTAATTATCCAAGTCATTGTTTTTCAATATTTTAAGGATAATATTTATAAGTATATTCATTTACTAGTACTATTTTTACTTTTTTAGATTATGATTTTTTAAGATTTAAATATTTATTTAAGGGTATATTGAATATTATTTTTCTATTTCATTTTATATTTTTCTATTTCATTTTATTTTACTATATTAAGTATAATTATTGTTATATTAAGGTAAAACTTTCATTGGGCTATTATTATCCTATTAAACTTAAAAACAATTGTTATATTTATTATTACTATTGTTATATTATTTATTACTTTCTATGAAAAGTATTACTTTTTTATTTTATTGTATGCATTAATATTATTGCTAATTTTTTATTTTTAAAGCATTACAATATTTTTTTCCAAGTAATACTTTTTTTAAAAAAATTATTTTTATCTTTAATTGTAATAAAAAGGTTTATTATTCAATGAAAAAGTATTACAAATCTAGGTCGTTAATATTTTTTTATATATAATGCATGTTTTAGTAATAACACAAATCTTATATATGGTATTACTATTTAATAAATTTTAGGCAGATAATCATTGTTTGATTAATTAAATAATGGTAAATTTACATTAATTATGTATTTTTAGACTGCCGTAATCAATTTAAAATTTTTTAAGGAGGTAAAAATGGTAAAAACTCTTGAAAATAATCAAAAAAGTAAAAATTTTGTAAAATCAATTTTTGTACTGGCAATTTTTATATTCACTCTATTTATGATTGCTGGAGCTTCAGCAGTTGATAATACTCAAGAGCCAATCGATAACCCTAGTAAAAACAACACTGTTAAAGTTGATATTAAAATTAATTATGACTATAGTGATGATGAAAAGATAAATCCTAGTATTTCAGTTAAGCACAATAACAATTCTATAAATTATACAAAAAATTACAATACTGCAACTAAAAAGTATACTTTAATTTTTAATCATTCAGAAGCTACAAAGAATGCTATATACAATATATTAATATCAGCACCAGGCTATACTACTAAATCTCAAAATGTAACACTTAATGAAAATCTAACAGCTAGCTCTACATTTCAAATGAAAGCAACTAATAGCTATAAAATAGGTCGTGAAGCTGCTAAAAAAGCAAATAGCTTGAGACCATTTGCTAATAGTAGTGAAATGTTAGTTATAACTACTGCCGGTATGGTTTATGTTGGTGGTAAAACATCTGAGGATGCATTAGAAGGTATCATAAACGGAGCAAATGGATATGTTGGTTTTGGTTTAGGTAATTTATTAACTCTATCAGCTGTAAGAACAGATCCTCTTAACATAGCTTTTATTTATAAATATAAAAGTAGTGGAAAAGTTTACATGGTATTTTTCAAAAATGGATCTTTAGAACCTGTTTATAATGGGATTATAGGCACTAGTTTAAAATCATCTGAATGGAAAATAATTCAAGATATGCTTGGAAAGGAAGATGCATATTCTTATGTAAGTATTGCTAATTCTTGGGATGCAGGACTACCTGCAGATATTTTAACTCAAGCAGCATATCATGGGCATGTTTGTACTGGACTTATAAGTGGTCAAGCTATGATCGAAGCTTTATTAAAATATTATCCTCCAAAAGGAGAATCTGGTTTACCACTTGAGAATACTGCATACTATGTTTTAGGTGTTCCAGGAGGTTCTGATGATGATGCATTTACTTGGAGTTTAGATATTACTCCTGGTAAAAGAGCTTATATTGGAATTGACACTATGGTTAATAAAACCGCTACTGGTTTTATAAGGTGGAATTCACAGACTAAAACTGGTTTATTAATTATAATGTCTTACAATGAAGACTTAATAATGAAAAAATACAAAAAACTCACGGGTTTAGATCCTAAAGCTAATGTTTCTAATGATTTAAAGTACCAAAAATGGTTAATACAAACTCTTACTAATGATCCTTTATCTTTAGTTGATATACTTTATGAATTTAAAGGTTTAAATGAAACTCATTTGTTTTATTTAATGGGTGAAGAACCAGGTAAAGGCACTGTAACTCAATCAGCACATGGTTTAGACATGGATTATATTCTCAACTTATCTAAAGAGGGATTTTTGACTAATGCAACTCGTGAAACACAAAATACTACAAAACCAAAACCATTAACTAATCATGAACTTGAAAAAATTGGTGAAGATGCAGCTAAAAAAGCTAAACAATATTTCCTTAGTTTAGGTATTGACATAGGAAAAGATAATTCTAAATTTTTTGTTTTAACTTCAGCTGGATTTGTAAGAATTAATGGAACAGTTACTAACAAAGTCTTTGATGGGATTTATAATATATTTGGATCTCAATTAAGTAGAAAAACATTATTACCGGTCCATACCTCATTATGGAAAGATTTAGTATTTGATTTCTTCTGGGTAGATCCTAATAATAATTCAAATACCTTATCTTATAGTTTGAAATATGATCCTATAACTGGAGAGTTGATTACAACTGGTAATAGTAGTGATGAATCTTCAAATGCGAATTATATTATCCAAGAGGTATTGAAATATGATCCTCCTTATGATGTTTTAATAGCATGGTTATTCCATAACCATGTTTGTGGAGGAAGTAGTCCTGGATATTTAATATCAGACTATATTTATAATGAACATCCTCTTGGTGAAAATGAAAGCTATATTTATATTACAACTAATGCTAATTGTAAAGATGATGTAATTTCAAGGCTTTTAGGAGTTTCTCCAGGTATGGGTAATTATTTCAATTTACGTTATGATGATAGTATAACTAATAAATCCAATGTTGGTATCATTATAAAATGGAATAGTGTAACTAAAACAGGTACAGTATCTATTGTTAATTGGGTTCCACCTAAATTTGCACCAGGAAGTGATTCATATGAAGAATATATCAAATTATATAACGGAGATTATTCTTCTCCAAACCTAATCCAAGCACAACAAATATCATTTTTAGCTACTAAACTTATCAATGAAGCAGACCTTCAAAAGATAATCTCTGGAGCTAAAAATACTGCAGAAGGAAATGCATTAGCTTTTATAATGGCATTACCTGACAGAACTTTAGATGAACTTATACCACCAATTAATAATGGTTCTACAAACAATGGTGGATCTAAAACTAATAGTTCATCTAATAACCATAAAACAAACAGTGATTCATCATCAAATAGTGATGGAAGTGATTTATTCACTAGTTCAGGAACTTCTCAAGGTTATAATCCTTTTTCAGCAGGCTTAAATACTGTAAGTGCTTCTGCAGCTACTGAAGCTGCTTCTGCAGCTGAAAATGATGGTTCACAAGGTAATTCTTATGAAGTATCTAAAGCTACTACTGAAATTGATGATTTTAACTTAGTTTATGCAATCATTTTAGTTTTAGTAATTAGTGGATTAGCTGGGTTTGGTTATGTAAGACATGCTAGTAAAAAATAAACTTTTTTGGTTTTTGTTGAATTATCAACAAAAATCTATTTTTTATTTAATTAGTTAGTTTATTAGTTTTTTAGTTATTATCTTTATTATTTTCATTATACTAGATTTTATTTTATTAACTTTATTAAATTAGCCTATATCAATTAATGCACATGTTTAATTTATAATTTTAAATTATATCAATAATTATGGGGGGATACTATTAAAAATGAATTTAAAGTTCTAATAATAATCACAATATTAATATCTGCGGGATGTTTAGGATTTGGATATGCTCATCCAGGACATGGTGACTATACTGAGGTAACTACAGATGATACTCAAAATAGTAATTCTGGTGTTTCTGGATCTTCACAAGATTCTTCTTCAAATCCTTCAAAACAAACTGATTCTTCTTCAAAGAATACAGGAAGTTCTAACTCTCAAGATTCTTCGAAAAATTCAGATGGAGGATCAAATTCAAATAATCAAGGTGATACCAGCAAAACTTCAAGTGTGTCTGATAGTAGTGATAGTGGAAATGGAGTGAATAATCAAAATAATTCTAATAACAGCACTAATAATACTAATGAAACTAATTCCACTAATTTAATTAATGGAGATTCTAATTTAGGAATTTCATTAAATGATGCATTACTTCTTATAGTGGTATTTTTACTTGGATTTGGAGCAATAGTATTTTTATTCAACATATTTAAGAATAAAAACTAAATTTTATTTTATTAATTAACTAGAATGGTGATTTTAATATGGTTGTGAGTATTCCGGGTAGTGATATTTTAACTTCTGGTTTGAATGTTATTTCTCAAAGTTTGTTGATACCTGTGATAGTGATATTGCTGATTTTTGTATTTTATGCGGTGATAACTCTTGGTGGTTTAATTTCAGAGTATACAAGCAGGAAAAAGATAACTGCAAACACAATAAAAGATTTGATCTATGAAATTTCAGATTCTGAAAACCCTGAAGAAGTTAAAAAAGTTATAAATGATTCAATAATTCCCAAAAGTCAAAAAAAGATTCTAACAGAACTAGCATCATCTGAAAATTTAAAAAATAAATCAAGACTTGCACTTGCAAATAAATATATTGAAAGTGAAGAAAACCATATCGACAAAATAGTTGAAAAAACAGACATAGTAACAAGAATCGGCCCTACCTTAGGATTAATGGGAACATTAATACCAATGGGACCAGGACTAGCAGCACTAGGAAGCGGAGATGTAACAGCACTATCACAAGCAATAATAGTAGCATTCGACACAACCGTAGTTGGGATCGGAGCCGGAGCAGTAGCCTACTTAGTATCCAAAATCCGCAGAAGATGGTACGACGACTACCTATCCAACCTAGACGCACTATCAGATGCCATCCTTGAATACATGGAATCTTCAAATTAACTATGGAGGTAGTATATTAATGGCAAGAAAGGATAGGAAAAACAGAAGGTCTTCAAGGATTGAAGAGGATCCTATGGCTGGAACAACTAATTTAGTAGATGCAATGTTAGTAATATCAGTTGGATTATTGGTATTTTTAGTAATGTCATGGAATATGCAAAGTGTAGTATTCAGTGACATGACAGCAGAAGAAAAACAAGAAACAATGAAAGAAATGCAAAAAGTATCACAGGTTAACCAAGGAGAAGAACTAAACGACACACCTAACACAACTGAAAGCTCAGGAAAAGGATACGTAGAAATGGGAAAAGTATATAAAGACCCATCAACGGGAAAACTCATAATGGTAGAAGGATAAAACTCTCCTTCCTCCAAACAACAAAAATACCAATAAAAAAACCAATAAAAAAACACTAATAAAAAAAATAACAAAAAACCAATATAACAACCAACAAATAAAAAAACAAAAATCAACAATATATTTTTTTAGAAAAAAATTTTTAATGTTTTAAAAGATTAAATTTAATAAATAACCATTCTTTTGTATAATTATTTATGGTTATAGATAGTTAAGTATTATTTTTTTTAGAATTAGAGATATTTAGTAATAACACAAAACTTATATAATGTATTACTTTATACTATAGATATAATTTATAAAATATCTTTTTATCTAATTGATACTTGTATTATTATAATATTAAAATATTAAAGGCATTAAAATATTAAAGGAGGCTAATTATTCTTAAAATTAAAAAAATAGGAATTATAATAATTTTAGCTTTGATTTTTTCAATGACTTTTAGTCTTGTAAATGCACATCCTGGACATCCTGGACATGAAAATTATGTAGATGAAGTAACTGTTGAAGATACTGAAGATACTGATGATTCAAATCAAAATTCTGAATCTACTACTTCAAAAAAGGAAAATTCTAAAACAAAAACTAATTCTGATAAAAATTTTAAAAATAAGAATTCTAATTCTGAAGATAATACTCAAATTACAAACAATAATACTAATAATAACACTAACAATAATACTAACAATACTAATGAATCCAATAATACTCAAAATAATTTGAATAATAATACAAATAATAGTTTAGATGATGGAATTTCATTAAATAATATATTAATGATTATAATAGTAATTTTAGCTATCATTGGAATAATTGTATTTTTATATTTAAAAAACATTAAATAAAATACTTTTAATAAACTTTTTTATATTTAATTTTTAACTTTTAGTTTTAAAAATTATTATTTTTATATCATGTTATTTATTTAGGAGGAAATAAGAATGCATTTACCAGATGGAATAATTCCATTAAATCAAGCTTTAGTTTATTGGGTAATAATGATCATTGCCTTATTAATATTTTCATATAAGATGTCTAAAAATCAATCTGAGCAGCGTTTTGTCTTAATAGCATTATTATCAGTTGCAACAGTTGTGGCAACTTCAATTTCTATTCCTTCACCATTTGGAGTTCCTATACACTTTTTCTTAATTCCATTAGTTGTGATTTTATTAGGTCCTCTAAATGGGATTGCTGTGTCCTTTTTATCATTAGTAGTCCAATTATTTTTGGGAATGGGGGGCTTAACAACATTAGGTGCAAATGTTTGTGCAATGGGTATTGCTCTTAGTATAGGAACTTATATATTTTACATTCTTGTTTCTAAATTCAGTAAAACTATTGGAATTTTTGTTGCTACATTAATGGGAATTATTTTTGCAACATTAACTCAAATTTCAATATTAGTGATCTCTGGATCTACATCGTTAGAAATATTGATTTATTCATTACTACCTTTCTATTTATTTGTTGGACTAATAGAAAGTTTTGCAACTACTTTGATTGTTTCTACTATTGAAAGAGTAAAACCTGATTTAATGACATTAGATAAATTTTAATCATTGTTATTTATTTTAAACAACTTTTATTAAATAGTTTATTTCAAATAGCTTATTTTAACTTTTTTATATTAAATAGGTTCTGTTAAATATATTTAATTTTTAAAGAGATAAGATTTTAAAGATATAAGAATTACGGAGAAAAGAAGAATGAAAATTAAAGGAATTTTTATTATATTTATATTGTTTTTTGTAATAAATGGAATAAATGCACATGGTGTAGATGTTACTGAAGATGTTATGGTATTATCTGATGATTCAACAGGTGTTATAGCTAAAAAATTAGCTGAACAAATGGATTTTGATGTTAAAGTCTATAAATTTAACTCTGTATCTGATGTAGAACATCAACTTGAACATGCCTTATCAAATAAGAATAAGATGATTTTAGTTGTTGCATATCAGAATGTTAGTAATGAATTTTTACAACAACATAAAGATTTATCTAATAGGATTATCGTGGTTGATTCTGATGATGATTCTATTAAAAATGGTTTGATTAAGTTAAAACAGCTTAATAGTACTGAAAACATTAACTCTAATTCTTCAAAAATTTCTAATAATAATGTTGGGAATATGGATTTAAACTTTACATCATTGATTCTTATAATTGTTATTATTGGATTGGTTTCAGCTATTGGTACATATATAATAAAAAGAAAAAAATAATTTTTTATTTCTTTATTTTTATTTATTTTTATTTTTAATAATTATTTTTTATTTTAATTTTTTATTTAATTTTTTTATTCTAGCTTTTTATTTTTAATTTTTTTATTTATTTTTAATTTTTTGTCTTTGTTATGGAAATTGTAATTTTATTATAATAGTATTATTTTATTGAAAAGTATTACTATTTTTTAAATACTATAATTTTCCTTTAAAATTTAATATTAAATATATAGTAGTTACTTTTTTCCAATATTTATTACCATTGTTATATTTATTGAAATTTACTAAGAATAATAACATTTACTGAATAATTCTTAACTTTATAATGATATTATTTTATCAATAAGTATTACTATCGTACTTTTTAAAGGTTTTTTTAGATTATATAATAGTTTTACAGTTTATTAATAACTTGCACTGGATTTAAGATAATAATATCCTTTTATTTTAACTTTTGCAAGAAATTTTATGGGTTATTTTTTAGAAATCTTTAAATAGTTATTACTAAAAATTCAATTTATATCACGCAATGAGACTAAGAATAAGCTAACTAATACAATTTTTCATGATTATATGTTAATATAAAGAATATATTATTTATATTATATTATATTTATGCTATTTTCATATTATTGAGTATTGTTTGTTGTTTTTAGTAGCTCTTTCTTGATATATCAAGTTTAATTTATTAAAATAAATTATAGGAGGTTTAATAATGAATAAAGTTTTAATAACGAATAAAAATAAATTAAGCATATTAATGTTGCTTATTTTTTGTTTATTTGCTTTAACTATAAGTACTGTTAGTGCTAGCGAACCTACCACTATAAATATCAATTCTACTAATGGAAATCTTAATGATAGTATTAATAGTATTGGTGATGGTTCTGAAGGGATTATAAAGTTAGCTGATGGTACTTATAAAGGTGTTAAGAATGTTAATATAACATTTAATAATAAAAATATCACTATTATAGGTAATTCAAGAGATAAAACTATAATTGATGGTGAAGGAGCTAATTGGAATACTAACTGGTTTATTAATGCGGGTTCAAATGCTCGTCTATCCTTGATCAATGTAACTTTAAAAGGTTTTACAAGCTCTGGGGCTTTAAACGATAGTGCAGCAATTAAAAATCAGGGAGATGGTCTTTATATATCTGGTGTAACTATTAAGGAGTCTTATCCTCAAAAAGGAGCTTCAAATCCTGCTAGGCCTGCACTAATTTGGAATAGTGGAGATAATTTCCTTATGGAGAATTCTTTAATTATTAGTCCTGGTATTTTTGAAGGACCTGCAAGAACTATAGCTACTAGTGGAAACTATTGTACAGTAGATAATGTAACAATATATAATCCTAATAGATATGGTATTGATAATTGGGGAGATTATTTTACAATTAAAAACTCTTTATTAACAGAAACAAATCCTTTTGCAATATCTTCAATGGTTTGCTGCCCTATTCAATCAAGTGGAAATCATATATTATTTACAAATATTACTGTTAGTAATTTTCCATGCTGTCCAATAGCTTTTGATGGAGATAATGTTACATTATCATATATTAAAGGATATAATAATTCTGAAACATTAAACTTTGCTGCAACTAATGTAAAGATCTTACATTCCTATTTTGATGGTGGTAAAGATTCTGCAATCTCTATTGTTGGTGGTGGAAATATATGGATAGAAAATTCTACATTTAAAAATTGTAAAGACTCTGCAATTAACAATGCTCCTTCAGCTTCAACTGATAGTCCTGGATACAATGTGACTGTTAAAGATTGTGTCTTTGAATCAAGTGAAAGAGCTATAAAAAATGCTGGAGATAATTTTACTGTTTTAAACTCAAACTTCACAAAAAATTCTGGAGACTTTGGTGCAGGAATTTATAATAAAGCTAAAGGTTTCTTAATAGATGGATGTATATTTACAAATAACTATGCAGATAATGGTGGAGCAATCTATCAAGATGAAAATGGAACTATGAATATTAAAAATTCTAAATTTATAAACAACAGAGCAGAGTATGGTAATGCAATATTTATCCAATACAGTGAAATGAATACTTCTAAATCTGAATTTATAAATAATAATGTATATAGAGGTACTGATGCTATTTATAATGAAAATTCAAATTCTTATAGTACTAACTTAAATATAATTAGTGCAACCCAAGCTAAAAATGGTGGAAAAATTACTGTTAAAGTAAAATCTACAGGAACCAATGGATTTATTGTAAAAGGTCAAATTGTGTCACTTAAAATTGGATCAAAAACTATAACTGGGAAAACGGATTCAAATGGAATTGCAACATTCACATATACACCTACTAAAACTGGAAAACTTAGTTTTCAAGCTATATCAAATGATGCAAAGATTAATTCTACACAATACAAAAAAGCTACTGTTTCAAGTTCTATAGCTGATGTTAAACTCGCTCTTATCAAACAAGCATCAGATAAAACTAAAACTATTAAAAAAGGCAAGATTTATCAAAAAACTATTCAATGGAAAAATACAGGTAATATAGCTGGATCAAAAATTGTTACAATTGATTTGAAAAAATATAAACTTTCCAAAGCTTCTTACAAATATGCTAAAAAAGTTTCTCTTAAAAATGGCAAATTAGCCATTAAATTGAATTTAGTTAAAGGAACTACTGGAAAAGTTATACTTACCCTAAGAAGGTAAATATATGTTTAAAAGTTTATTTAAAAATATTTTCAATTGTTTAAAGGTATAAAACATGTTTTTAAATATTTAAATATTTTTAAACTTTTTCCATGTTTTTAAACTCTTTTTCAATTATTTTTTTATTTATTATAATAAATATTAATTTTTTATTATAATAATATTAAAATCAATATTTGAATAAATATATTTAATAAATCTTAAATTATTGAATAAAATATTAAATAGGGAATAAAATATTAAATAGGTGGAATTATAATTAGATTTAAGAGAATTATTTTAATATCATTATTTATTTTTGCGGTTATTGGATTTTCTTCTAATGTTGCATTTGTGCATGACCCTTTCCCTCCAGAAATTAAGTTTGTATCACCTATAGATAACTCTAATGTTAATGGAATGGTTAAAATAAAAACTTCTATTAGAACTCATACAGCAATTGATGATAAAGGTGTTATTTATGAAATTTCTGGACCTAACAATTATAAAAAAGTCATAACAGATAAAAATCCTAATGATGGGTGGGAATGTGCATGGGATACTAGCTCAGCAACAAATGGTAGATATACTATAAAAGCTGAAGCATGGGATGTTGATTATTCTGAGGAACCTGGAATAAAAATCATTCATGTTAATTTAAATAATGTTAAAAAGGAGACAAAGCTTAGTGTTAATAATATAAAAGTTTTGGAAAATACTAATACTAATATAATGGCTACATTGAAGGATGGTTCAAATAAACCCATCCAAAATAAGAAAATACAATTTACAATCAATGGAAAAACATATGATGGAATAACTGATAATGGTGGAATAGCTAAGATTAATTTTAAAGGTAAAAAAGGTACATATACTATTAATGCTAAATTTGCAGGAGATAATTTGTATTCTCCTTCATCAGGAAATGGAAAACTAACAATTACAAAGAATACTTATAACTTGAAAGTGAGTAATATTTTTGCAGATAAAAATAAAAAAACTCAATTGAAAGCTATTTTAACCTACAATAATAAAAAGATATCTAATAAATATATTAAGTTTTATGTTGATAATAAATTAATTGGGTCAGTTAAAACTAGTAAAAATGGTATTGCTTCAATAAATTACAAAGCTAAATTAAATTCAGGTAAACACACGATTCAAGCTAAATATGGCATTAATGTAATCAATTCTGCTACTTTAAAGGTTAAAGAAGCTTGTGTTTATCCTAAAATCACTACAAATAAAGCTAAACCAAAAGTAGGAAATACTGTAACAATCTTTTATAGGATAATAAATCAGGGTCCTGATAGTGCAACAAATACAAAATTAACTTATAAAGTACCAAATGGACTTGAATATATAAAAGCAATATGTGCTGGTATTAAAAAATATAGCTCAAAGAAAAATACATTTTCTGTGACTATTAAAAAAGCTAAAGTTGGAACTTCATTGATAAAGCTTGTTTTTAAAATTAAAAAATCTGGAAGAGCATTATTAACTCCAAAAATTACCACAGATACATATAATACATATAATTTAAATAAAAAAACTTATATAACTATCATATAGCTATTTACAGGTTTTTATGATCGTGATATTATTTATAAGCTTTTTTAGAGATAAATTTTATATATATTTATATTTATTATATATGTACTATGAATTTGTCATTATATATTTTATATTATATATTTTGTAATTATAAACTATTCTTTTTTATTTATTATTTTTATTTTAATCTACTTTTTTTAATCTACTTTTCTTATCTTATTTTTATTTTTAATAAATTATATTTTTCATAAATACTACTAAATTTTATAAATATTAAGTCTAATAACTATAAATATTAAGCTTAAATATTTTCATAAACTATAAAATAAACCGTAAAGTTTAAATGTATTAAAGTTAAAATATTTGTTTATCCTTAATATGTTACTATATTATCAATGATTATAATTTAGAAAATATTGTATTTTTACTCTTATAATAATATAATATTAATCTTATATTGTAGTTTATTAAGTATTTAATAGTTTATTAGCTATTTAATAGTTTATTAGCTATTTAATTGTTTATTAATAGTCTATCAACTATTTAATTTGTTGAAATTGATATTATTTCAAATTCACAATTTTAGTAAGTTTTTGAAGCTTTTTTCTCAATGAAGTATATATTTCTTCTTGTGAATGTTATGTTTCATTTGCTATATTATCTTGCCGAGATAGTCTAGCCTGGTAAGGCGCAAGACTGGAAATCTTGTGGGGATTTTCCCCGCCTGGGTTCAAATCCCAGTCTCGGCGTTTATTAGTATATAAAACGATTGAGATTTTTACTATTTATTCATTAAGTTTTATTGAAGTTAAATAAGTGATTTTTTTATTTTTTAATCTTTTTTAATTTTTTAATCTTTTTGAATTGCTATAATCGATCATTGTTATAATCGATTCTTAATTGTAATATAACTAATAGTGTACTCTTAGGATTTATAATTAATAAAAATCTTTTAATTAATGTTAACTAAGTTTAAATTGTTGAAAACTGTGTTTTGTATTAATAATTTTCATGCAAAACATTCGAATCCAGATTTCACGTCTCATGGATTCGCTCTACTAATCGGAGGTTATTTAATGGAAGACGATTTTAAGCACTTGGTGCGTATTTCCAGAAAGGATGTAGATGGTAATAAAACTATTGAACATGCTTTAACCGATATCAAAGGTGTTGGATTATCCTTATCAAGGTCTTTAGCTTTAGCTATGGGTTTTGATTTAAATCAAAAAATAGGATATATCTCAGATGAAGATGTCTTAAAAATTGAAGAAGCTTTAGAAGATCCTCAAAAATACAACATTCCAGAATGGATGTTAAACAGACAACGTGACTATGCTACTGGTGAAACTACTCATCTAATTGAATCTGATCTTGTTATGACTTTAAGAGATGATTTAAACAGAATGAGAAAGACCAGAAGTTATAAAGGAAGAAGGCATGAAGTCGGCTTACCTGTAAGAGGTCAAAGAACTAAATCTACTTTTAGAAAAGGTTCATCTGTTGGTGTAAGAAGAAGAAGAGGATAATTTAGTTTTATAGGCTTATTTTAATGTTATAATGTTAGGTTGTGCTTTAAACTTATTTTAATAATTTGATTATTATTTCTGGTTATTATAATTTTGTTTTTGGTTATTATAGTTTTATTTATTAGCTTTATTTATGGTTATTATATTAATTTTTTGTTATAATTAATTTTCATAGTAAATGATAGTAAGTAATAGTGAATAAAATCTGATATTATATATTAAGCAATTATTAAGCTAATATTTTTAGTTAAATTATCAATAACATTTTATAAAATAATAAAATTTAAGGAGATTATATAATGGGTCATCCAAGAAAAGCAAGAAAAAAATATGATACTCCACCTCATCCTTGGAATGCTGAAAGAATTAAGTCAGAAAATAAATTAATGGTTAAATATGGCTTAAAAAACAAGAAAGAGATTTGGAAAGCTGACACTTTAGTTAGAAAATACAGTAGGGAAGCAAGATATTTATTAGGTTTCTCTCAAGACCAAGTAGAGGAAGAGAAAAACGAATTAATTGGGCATTTATCAAGACAAGGCTTCCTTCCAGAAAATGCTCATTTAGAAGATATTCTTAATTTAACTGTTGAAAATGTTTTAAGAAGGAGATTACAGACTGTAGTACATCAAAAAGGGCTTGCTAGAACAGCTAAAGAAGCAAGAATGTTTGTTGTGCATGGTCATATATCTATGAATGATAAAAAGATTGATTCACCAAGTTATGTAGTTAAACGTGGTGAAGAAGATCTTATAGGTTATTATACTCCTTCAATTGCTAAACAGATTCAAGAATATAATGCTGGAAAAGCAACAGGAAATGATAGTACTGATGCTAAAGGTAAGAATTTTAAAGGTAAATCTGTAGAATCTGATGCATCTTCTGAAAATCCTATCGAAAACACAGAAAATGTGCAAAATCCAGATAAAAATTAATAAATGGTGAAATAATGGCGAAAGATGAAAAATGGGGAATAGCTAATATTTACTCATCATTCAATAACACTATCATCACTGTAACTGATATCACTGGTGCTGAGACTATTTGTCAATGGTCTGGTGGAAAAGTTGTTCGTGCAGATAGACAAGAAGCATCTCCTTTTGCAGCTATGGAAGCAGCTACTAGAGCAGCTGATGATGCTAAAGAAAAAGGATATGTTGGTTTACATATTAAAGTAAGAGCTCCTGGTGGAAATGGTCCAAGAAGCCCAGGTCCTGGTGCACAAGCTACTATTCGTGCTTTAGCTAGGGCAGGTATTAGGATTGGTAAAATTGAAGATATTACTCCAATTCCTCATGATGGTACTGGACGACCTGGTGGTAAAAGAGGAAGAAGAGTCTAAGAAGGGTATATTATGGAAATTGAAGTCAAAAGTAAAGATGAAAATGAAATTGTTTTCATCATTCGTGATGCAGAAGTACCTTTTATCAATGCTATTCGTAGAATTGCTATGATGGAAGTTCCTAAATTAGCAATTGAAGATGTTAACATTGTTCAAAACGATTCAGCAATGTTTAATGAGGTTTTAGCTCACAGATTAGGATTAACTCCTTTAGTTTCAAATTTGGATGCTATTGATGGAATGGAGATGGCATATGAATGTGATTGTGAGGATTATTGTCCTAGATGTAGTGTTTCTTTTACTTTAAATAAAACAGGTCCTGGAGTTATATATTCTAAGGATTTAGTTTCAACTGACTCAACAATAAAACCAGTATATGACACAATACCACTCTTAAAACTCAAAGAAAATCAAAATGTGGAATTAGAAGCAGTAGCAAAAATAGGTTTAGGTAAAGAACATGCAAAATGGATGCCTACTACTGTTTGTGCTTATAAACAATATCCTAAAATCACTTTTAATGAAGATTCAGAAGTTAATTATGATTTAGCTGATGTTTGTCCGAGAAATATTTTGAAATCTGACAAAAGATCTAAAGTATTAAAAGTGCAGAATATTGAAAATTGTTCTATGTGTAAAGCTTGTATGAGAGCTGATGAGAATAATTATATTGATATAAGTTTTGAGCCAGAGAATTTCATATTTAAGATTGAAACTGATGGATCTATACCTCCTGAAGAGGTTTTATCAAAAGCTTGTGATGTTTTAAATGAAAAAACAGACAAGTTCATCACGTTTAGTAAAAATTAATATTAGGATAAAGGAGAGAAAACTAATGGCTAGAAGAGTTATCAAAACAAATCCTAACCTCACTGAACTTATAAAAAATCTTAAAGATAAATCTTATAATGAGGAAGTAGCTATTTGGAAAGATGTTGCACAAAGACTAGAAAGGGCAAGTAGAAGACAAGCAGAAGTTAACTTGTCTGATATTAACAGGGTTTCTGAAGAAAATCAAACTGTACTTGTTCCAGGTAAAGTTTTATCTAATGGTCAACTTGACCATGAAGTTAGCATTGCAGCATTAAAATTTTCAAAGACAGCTCAAGAAAAAATTGAAAAATCTGGTGGAGAATGTATTTCTATCAGTGAGATAATCGAGAAAAATCCTAAAGGTAGTAATATAAAAATTGTTGAATAATTGATTTATTCAAACTTATATGTAAAACTACGATTTATTTAATAAAGGTGTTATTTATGATTATTGATGGAGAAGGACATATTTTAGGAAGACTTGCTAGTGTAACAAGTAAAAAACTTCTTGAAGGTGAAGAGATTGTTGTTCTTAATGCTGAAAAAATAATGCTCACTGGTTCAAAAGATTGGGCTTATGCTAAGTATAAACAAAGACTTGATAGGGCAAGTATTTCTAATCCAAGAGATTTAGGTCCAAAATATCCAAGAAGACCTGAAGAAATTTTTAGAAGAACTGTAAGGGGAATGTTACCAATTAAAAAATCTAAAGGAAGAACTGCTTTTAAAGGCTTAAAAGCTTATGTAGGTGTTCCAAAGGAATTTAATGATTTAGAAACATCTAAAGTACCTGATGCAGAATATGGGAATATTAAGAAAGGAATAGAATTAGGAGAAATTTCAAAACTTTTAGGAGCTAAATTTTAATTTTTAAATTTTAATTTTATTTAAATAATTTTATTATTTAGATAATACTAGTTAAATAATTTTATTTAGATAGTACTATTTCGATAATGTTATTTAGATAATTTTGTTTAGATAACTTTATAATTTGAATATTTTTATTTAGATTCTTTAATAGTTTTAATTAGGGATGTGTTTTAATGAAAAAAGTTGTTCACACAAGTGGAAAGCGTAAAACAGCTATTGCTCGAGGTACAGTTCAAGAAGGTAAAGGTAGAATTAGGATAAATAAACGTCCAATTGAACTTTATTCACCAGAGCTTGCTAGATTAAAATTAACCGAGCCTTTAACTTTAGCTGGTGATTTAGCTAATGATATTGATATTAATGTCAAAGTTATTGGTGGAGGAGTTATGGGTCAAGCAGAAGCTGCTCGTATGGTTATTGCAAAAGGATTAGTACAATGGACTAATGATATGGATCTTAAAGAAAAATTTGTTCAATATGATAGAACAATGTTAGTTGGAGATCCAAGACGTTCTGAGCCAAAAAAGTATGGTGGTCCTGGAGCAAGAGCTCGTAAACAAAAAAGTTATCGGTGAATCGATAAACTTTTTATATTTTTTTATAAGTATCGATAATTTTATAAGTATCAATAATAGACTAATTGATTTTATTTTTAAAAATATTGAATTTTTTAAATTTAAAAATTTTTAAATTTTTTATTATATTATAAAATTAATACTATAAAATTAAATAGAAAATTAAATATAAATATAAAATCAAATAAAAATTAAATAAAATAGAAAATTAAATAAAAAATTAAATTTATATTTAAATTCATATATTTTATTATAATTAAAAAGGAAATGATGATTCAATATGATTCCTATACGATGTATAAGTTGTGGAAAGCCAGTTTCTGCATATTTTGATGAATATAATAGTAGGATAGCTGATGGGGAAGATTCAAAAGCTATTCTTGATGATATGGGTATTAAAAGATACTGTTGTAGGAGAATGTTAATTACTCACGTTGAAACATGGGAATAATGTTTGAGCATGAGATTTTTCTCTAATCATGAATTTTTATGTATTTGTTAATATTGGTATTTTTTATTATCAATTTTGTATAGTTAGTTAATTATGGAATTAATGAGGATATAAAATGGCAACAAATAAATTAACAAGATTTGAAAAAGCTAGACTTCTTGGAGCAAGAGCTCTTCAACTTTCTATGGGTGCTAAACCTTTAGTAAAAGTATCCGAATCTATTGATCCAATTGACATTGCTGCTTTAGAACTTGAAAATAAAGTTTTACCTTTAGATGTTAAAAAAAATGAATATAATAAATAATAATACAATAAATATTGAATTAAATACTTTATAAATTAAATACAATAAATTAAATAATGTAGATATAGTAAATAATATTAGAAATAATATTGATTATATAATAATATTAGTCTGATATAATATTTATTATAACAAATAATTAAATAAAAGAAAATAATTAGCTAAAAATTTTTATAATTTTTATAAAAACACATATTTATTATTAAAATATTAAAATAAAGATTAAATTTATATATTAAATAATAAATATAATTATTAAATGATAAACTATTAATAAATAAATTATTAATATATTTACAATACAATATGCTTATTTATTATTAATAATTATAATAAGTTATTAATACTTTAATTTAAGTTATTAAAAATATTTTTATTAAAAATAAATTATATGATTAAATTAATAAATATATAAAATTTAATTAATAAATAAGTAATAAATTCAATATTAAATATAAGCAATGGTTTTTAATGGTATTATATTAATCTATAAATCAACTTCTATTTTTAAAAAAGATTTTTAATCTCATTATAGGTTATATGGTTGAAATTATAAAACATTGAGTTATACTAATTTATATGATCGATTCTCAATAAGTACTTATTAATTATACTAAAATAAGTTAGATTAATAGAATAACTTAGATAATTAACTGTTATCTTTATATTAATATTTATTAATCTACTTGTAGTAATTTTTAGTATTCTTAGGATTTATTTTCTACTAGTACTATTATGGGTTTCATGTATCAATAAATCTTAATGAATATCCTTGGGGTGTTTTTTTGGATAGTGTTATAGAAGATGTTCGTGTTAGAAAAATTTTAGATAGTAGAGGAAATGCTACTGTTGAAGTAGATATTCTTACTTGGAATGGGTTTGGACGAGCTGCAGCTCCGAGTGGTGCAAGTACTGGATCTCGTGAAGTTGTTGCATTTCCAGATGGAGGAGTAGACAAAATTATTAGTGAAGTAGAGGATTTAATTTCTTCTGAACTAATTGGGATGGATGCTGAAGATATTGCAGATATTGATTTAGTTTTAAAAGAGATTGATGGAACTGATAATTATGCGTCTATTGGTGGAAATACTACTGTAGCAGTATCTATGGCAGTAGCTAAAGCAGCTGCAGCTTCATATAACTTACCACTTTATAAATATTTAGGTGGAAATTTTGTTAATGAAATTCCCTATCCTTTAGGTAATATGATGAATGGTGGAGCTCATGCAGGTGTTAATGCTCCAGATATTCAAGAATTTTTAATCGTTCCAGTTGGTGCAAATAATATTACTGAAGCGGTTTTTGCAAACTCAGCAGTTCATAAGAAACTAAAAGAGCTTATTCAGACTAAAGATTCTCTTTTTACTGGTGGTAAAGGAGATGAAGGTGGTTGGATTCCTAATGTAAGTAATGATATTGCTTTAGAAATTCAAGCTCAAGCTTGTGAAGAAGTTGGGGATGAAATTGGAATAAAAATTTCTCCTGCTTTAGACATGGCTGCTTCTGAGTTTTGGGATGCTAATCAAGAAAAATATATTTATTCTCAAGATAATGTTTCTAGAGATACTGGTGATCAGATTGAGTTTGTTAAAGATATAATTGAAACTTATAATATGATCTATGTTGAAGATCCATTTGATGAGGCTGACTTTGATGGGTTTAAAGAATTAAATTCTCTTGTTGGTGATAAATGTTTTGTTTGTGGTGATGATATATTTGTTACAAATAAAGAGATTCTAGCTAAAGGAATTGAGATGAATGCTGCTAATGCAATCATTATTAAACCTAATCAAATTGGTTCATTATCTGAAACTTATGCGACTGTTAAATTAGCTAAAGAAAACGATGTTGCACCTGTTGTTTCTCATAGATCTGGTGAGACAACTGATGAGACTATTGCTCACTTAGCTGTTGCATTTGGAGCACCTTTAATTAAAACTGGTGCATTAGGTGGAGAAAGAATAGCGAAATTAAATGAGCTAATCCGTATAGAAGAAGAATTATCCAATCCAATAATGGCTAAATTGAATAAATGAACTATTAAATAAAATTATTTGTAATTAAATTTAAAATATTTAAACTATTATATGCTTAATTCACAATATTTAGGTTATTATTTATACTTAATTTACAATACTTAAATTAATACTTATAATTAATTTATGATATTTGAATTATTATATACTTAATTTACAATATTTAAATTTTTCATGCTTTAAAAGTATAATGCTTAAATTATGATAAAATCTATATGATATAGAGAGTTTAAAGGAGATATTATGGCAAAAGTAACTGTTGATTATGATAAATGTGATGGTGGAGATTGTGGTGAATGTGCAGATGTCTGCCCTATGGAAGTCTTAGTACTTGAAGGAGATAAAATAGTCATACAAAACCAAGAAGACTGTAGCTTATGTGAAGTTTGTATGGATGTTTGTCCTCAAGAATGTGTTAATGTTGAGGATGATTAATCTTCATAATATATTTTTAATAATATATTTTCATTAATGTATTTCAATAATAGCTAAATTTTTAAATTATATATAAAGATTATAAATTAATATAAAGGTGATATATTGTCAGAATTATTAATACCATTAGAAGAATACTTAGCAGCAGGATTACATATAGGAACTCAGCAAAAAACAAGTGATATGGAAAAATATATATTTCGTATAAGATCTGATGGTTTATATGTTTTAGATATTAGCAAAACCAATGATAGAATAATGGCAGCTGCTAAATTTTTGTCTAAATATGATCCAGAAGATATACTTGTAGTAGCTACAAGACAATATGGTCAAGCTCCTGTTAAGAAGTTTGGAGAAGTTACTGGTTGTAAATCAATTCCTGGAAGATTTATCCCTGGAACATTAACTAATCCTAATTACTCTAAATTCATTGAACCAAAAGTTATTGTTGTAACTGATCCAAGATCTGATTCTCAAGCTATTATAGAGTCTAAACAAATAGGTGTTCCTGTTGTTGCTTTATGTGATACTGAAAACTTATTAAGTACTGTTGATTTAGCAATTCCTGTTAATAATAAAGGTAGAAAAGCTATTGCTTTAGTATATTGGTTATTAGCTAGACAAATGTTGAGAGAAAAAGGTACCATCGGTGAAGATGAAGATATTAGTCTAGATGCAGCTGACTTCGAGTTAAAATTTTAAATTTGTGAATCTAGAGTCCTATTAAACAATATTAGATAAATAGAAATTATTAAATAGGAAATTATGGAATATGGATTCTTAAATATAGATTATTGAATAGAGAATTATTAAATATGAAATTCTTAAATATGAAAATTATTAAGTAATATAGAATTTTCATATTAATTGATTGAATAAATTTATTAAATCTAAAAAACATATTTAATATCATGATAAGAAAACCAGCTGTAGCAGGATTATTTTATGATAAAAATCCATCTGAATTAAAAAAAACTATTGAATGGTGTTTCAATCATAAATTAGGGCCTGGAAAAGTTCCTGAATTGGGAATTTCAGATGATGATCCAAACAAGGATAATATTTATGGTGCTGTTGTTCCTCATGCAGGATATTCTTATTCTGGACCTATCGCTGCTCATGCTTACTGTGAAATAGTTGAAAATGGCTTTCCTGAAACATTCATAATATTATGTCCTAACCATACTGGTTTGGGAACTGGGATTTCAATATTTAAAGAAGGTATATGGAGTACTCCTTTAGGAAATATTGAAGTTGATGAAGAATTTGCAGAAGAAATGATTATAAACTCTGATTTAATCGATTCTGATACATCTGCTCACATTAGAGAGCATAGCTGTGAAGTTCATCTTCCATTCTTACAGTACTTTTCCAATGATTTTAAGATTGTTCCTATAGTTATTTGGATGCAAGATATGGAAAGTGGCTCTGATATAGCTAATTCTATTACTAAAACAGCTAAAAAATTAGGAAGATCTATTTTAATGATTGCTAGTACTGATTTAACTCATTATGAATCTAAACAAATAGCTGAAAAGAAGGATAAATTGATATTGGATGCAATATCAAATATGGATGAACATTCTCTTTTAAAGGCTGTTGAAGATTTTAGAATTAGTATGTGTGGTTATGGTCCTACAATCGCTGTTATTAAAGCATCAAGATCTTTAGGCGCCAAAAAAGGGAAAATCTTAAAATACGCGACAAGTGGAGATATTTCTGGAGATTTAAGCTCAGTTGTAGGATATTGTTCAGCTATTTTTGATTAATTTCATAATTTGGATTATTAGGATTATAGTATTGGGATTATTAGATTAAGGATTATTATATTATCTAAGATTACATATTTAATATCTTGATTATATTTAGGACTATATGATTTCTAGTTATAGTTAGTTATAGTTATAATTTTTTAGTTGTAATGGTTTTAATACTTGTAATTAGTTATAGTTGTAGTTAATCATTGTTATATTGGTAGTTATATATTAGTTATAGCTATAATTAGTCATGATTACATTAATTATGGCTATTATGACTGTTTTAATCATGGTTATAGTAGTTAGGTTAATATGTTATAACTTTTCTAGTTTTAATTATCCTAATATGTATAATTATTATAATTATTGTAATTATTATAATAATGTTATCTTAGTAATTTTAATTTCTCAATTATTATTTTCATGGATTTCAAATGATTTAATTTAGTATTAAGCCTATAATTATTTAGATGTGTAAAAATGGAAATTATTGCTTCAGCTCCTGGTAAAACAATACTATTTGGGGAGCATGCTGTTGTTTATGGTGAACCTGCTATTGCAGGGGCTGTTAATAAAAGAGCAACTATAAGATTAAAAGAGGCTTCTGATGTTTCTATTTTTAAATCTAATGATTTGGGATTTGAGGCAGAATTAGACACTGTTGCTAAAAGATATAGGCTGAAGAAAGGAAAACCTGGTATAATAAAATATATTTTAGAAATTTTACATAAATGTCATGATCATAGTCCTATTGAATTGGATCTTTCTTTAGATATTCCTATTGGTTCGGGACTTGGATCTTCAGCAGCTGTAACCGTAGCTACTCTTGCAGCACTTTTTAAATATCAAGGAAAGAAATTTAATAAGAGTTTTATAGCTAAAAAAGCCCATGAGATTGAAAATAATGTTCAAGGTATGGCAAGTCCACTTGATACAAGAGTAAGTACTTTTGGAGGATTAATATATCTTTCAAAAGATAAAAAGATATCTAAATTTGATACAAATCTTAAATCTTCTTTTGTTATAGGTTACACTTCTAAACGTGGTAATACTGGAAGAATGGTTAAATCTGTAAAATCTTTAAAAAATAGGCATCCTATGGTTGTAACTCCAATTATAAAGACTATTGGTAAAATAACTGATGAAGCTAAAATAGCTATCATTAAAAAGCAAGAATTTAAGTTAGGGGAATTAATGAATATTAATCAGGGTTTACTTGATTCTCTTGGTGTAAATACTAATGAACTTTCTCGTATGGTTTATCTTGCAAGAAAAGCAGGAGCTAGCGGTTCAAAAATTACTGGAGCTGGTGGAGGAGGTAGTATTATTGCATGCTGTCCAAGAAATCAGGATAGGGTATTTAAAGCTCTTAGTTATCATGATAATGCTATAAAAGTCAACTTTTCAAATAGGGGAGTTTTTGTTAAAGAAATTAGATAAAATTAATATTGATAAAGTTAATATTAATAACTTTAATATTAAAAAATCTAATGTTATAAAAAATAAATCTATTATTAATAACTATAATATTAATAAGTTTAATATTAATAAATCTAATATTGATAAAATTAATTCAATAAATTTAATTTTAATACTGTTTATATCAATAAACTTAATATTCATAAAATTTTTAATACTAATTTATATTAATAAATTTAATATTCATAAAACTAATATTCATAAGATTAATATTCACAAAATTAATTCACAAAATTAATTCAGAAAATTAAAATAGGAGATTAAATGATAATTTTAAAGCTTGGTGGAAGTATACTAACTAATAAAAACTCAAAAAAAGCTGAGGTTAATTATACTAACTTAAATAGAATAGCTAATGAAATTAAAAATGCTCTTATTAATAAAGGAATGGATAATTTTATTAATAACAATTCTAGTGATCAAGGTTTAGTAATTATTCATGGTGCTGGTTCTTATGGACATCCTCCTGCAAAAAAATATGAAATTGGAAATAATTTTAATAATGATGAGTATCCTAAAAAAAGAATAGGATTCTCAAAAACTCAAATTTGTGTAAAAAAATTAAATACTATAATATGTGATGTTTTGGTTAATTATGGGTTGCCATGTGTATCTATTCAAGCTTCTTCGTTTATTACTACAAAAAATAAAAGAATAAATAATTTTAATTTAGATTTAATTGAGAGATATATTGATGAAGGATTTATACCTGTAATATACGGAGATGTAGTCCTTGATGATGAACTAAAGGTAGCTGTACTTTCTGGTGATCAAATTTTACAGTATATAGCGATAAATTTAAACTTATCTTCAAAATCAAATAAAAAAGAAGTTATTTTAGGAACAGATGTTAATGGTGTTTATACAAAAAATCCTAAAAAATATGATGATGCAAAGCATATTCCAGTACTTACTTCTTTAGATGATATTGATGAATTAGATTCAACAACCAATATTGATGTTACTGGTGGAATGATTGGTAAAATAAAAGAATTATTGGAGTTGGCAGAGCTTGGTATAGAGTCTAAAATTATCAATGCTAATGAAGATGGTACTATCTTAGATGCATTAAATAATAAAGATATTAAAGGAACTAGAATAAAATAATAAAAAGTATAAAATTTAAAAACAAAATAAGAAAAATAATGTTCATATGATAATATAACATTAGGAGATTTAAGCTAAATTTAAATTATTTAATATAAATTATTTAATATAAATTAGTTAATTATATAATATATTTAACTTATTCAATTTATTTGACTATTAACTTATTTAAATATTTAACTTATTTAATATTATTAGTTGATATTTTATATTTAACTGTTTATTTACTATTTAATTTATTTAAATTATTAATTTAAAAAAATAAGGAAAAATTAAGGAAAAACAAAATGATTTCAGATAGAAAATTAGAACATCTATTATTATGTAAACACTATGATGTTCAATACAAAAATAAAAATTCTGGATTTAAGGATATTGAACTTGTTCATAATGCCTTACCAGAAATAAACAAAGAGGAAATTGACATATCTACCAATGTTTTTGGAAAAAAATTAGAATCTCCTCTTTTGATAACTGCTATTACTGGGGGACATCCCTCAGCTTTTAAGATTAATAAAGAATTAGCTATAGCTGCTGAAAGTGAAAAAATTGGTCTTGGTCTAGGTAGTCAAAGAGCAGCAATCGAGAACCCAGAACTTTCAAATACTTATGAAATAGCTAGAGAAAATGCTCCCAATACTCTTTTAATTGGAAATATAGGGGCTCCTCAAATAATTGGAGATTCAAAAAACTCTAAAGAATTTGCTCAAAAAGCTATTGATATGATTGATGCAGATATACTAGCTATTCATTTAAATGCACTCCAAGAGTCAATACAGCCTGAAGGAGATGTCAATGCTACTGGTTATGTTAATTCAATTGAGAATATTGTTGAGGAGATTGATGTTCCTATAATGGTTAAAGAAACTGGAACTGGCATTGCATTTGAGGAAGGTAAAACTCTTGAAAGTGCAGGTGTAGATTTTATTGATGTTGCAGGTGCTGGTGGAACTAGTTGGGCTGCTGTAGAAACTTATCGTGCTGAAGATAGATATATTGGTGAGTTATTCTGGGATTGGGGAATTCCGACTGCAGTTACAACTGCTGAACTTTCAAATTCATTAGATATTCCTATTATATCTTCAGGCGGGATTCGTTCAGGATTAGATGCTGCTAAAGCAATTGCTCTTGGTGCAGATGCGGTTGGAATGGCTTTACCGATATTAAAAGAAGCTTTTGTTGGACATGATGAAATTATCAAATTTATTAATATATTTAATGATTCTTTGAAAATAGCTATGTTTTTAGTAGGTGCAAAAAACTTAGAAGAACTTAAAAATTCAAATCTGATTATAAAAGGCGATACTAAAGAATGGCTAGTGGAAAGGGAATTTAACACAAAAAATTATTCAAGGAGGAACTGATTTGACTGTAGAAGTTATTGCAATAGGTGGATATGAAGAAGTCGGAAAAAATATGACTGCTGTAAAGGTAGGTGAAGAAGTTATAATCTTTGACATGGGAATCCATCTTGATAGAATAAGTATCCATGAGGATACTGATATAGATAGAATGCATAGTTTAGATTTAATTGAAAGAGGAGTGATTCCTGATGATACTTTAATGAAGGATGTAGATGGGAAAGTTAAGGCGATTGTCTTTTCTCATGGGCATCTAGATCATATTGGAGCAGTAGCTAAGTTAGCTCATCGTTATGATGCTCCAATTATAGCTACTCCTTATACTATAGCTCTTATTGAAAGAACAATAAAGGGTGAAAGGAAATTTTCTGTTTCAAACCCTTTACGAAACTTAAATCCTGGTGGGAAATTACAATTATCAAAAGATATAACATTGGAATTTGTACAATCAACCCATAGTATTCCACAAGCAGTTTTACCTGCTCTTCATACTCGTGAAGGTGTTGTTATTTATGCAAATGATTTTAAATTTGATAATCATCAAAAAATATCTCCACCTCCTGACTATAAAAGATTAAGAGAATTGGGTAAAAAAGGTGTTTTATCTCTTATTGTTGAAACTACAAGAGCTAATGAGTTTCATGAGGTTAAAACTTATTCCGAAAGAGTAGCTAAGATTATTTTAGAGGATTTGATGAAGCAACCTCTAAAAGAAAAAGCTGGAATGATTGTAACTACTTTTTCATCTCATGTTGAGAGAGTTCAAGCTATAGCTGATATTGCTAAAACTAGTGATAGGCATATTTTCTTTTTAGGTAGGTCTATGGAAAGATACTGTGGTATTGCTGAAAATTTTGGAATATTAGATTTACCTGATAATGCTAGTGTTTATGGAAGTCCAAAGGCAGTTACAAAAGCACTTAATAAAGCTGAAGATAATAGGGAAGACTATTTGCTTGTTACTACTGGACATCAAGGTGAGCCTGATGCTTTACTTCCAAGAATAGCAAGTGGTAGAACTCCTTTTACTGTGAGGCCTGGAGATAATGTTATAATATCTGCTCCAGTTATTCCAAATCCTACAAATAAAGCTAATAGGCATATGATGGAAAGGAGATTAATTTCAAGCGGTGCTAGAATATATTCTAATGCTCATGTATCTGGACATGCTGGAAGAGAAGATCATAGGGACTTTATTAGGATGCTCAAACCAAAACATATAATTCCTGCTCATGGGGAATTAGAAATGTTAGCTGCATATGGTGAATTAGCAGAAGAAGAAGGATATAGAATAGGCAACAATGTACATATTTTAAGAAATGGTCAAGCTCAGGTGTTTAATGAAGGATTTTAGATTATTTATATCTAAAAATTAAATTATGATTTGTTTAATAATTAGGAGGGATAGTCATGTCAAATGTTAATGAAGATGTAGGTAAAGTATTAGGACAATATTCTAAAGATATTCATAAAGAAATAGGAAATACTCTTTCAAATATAGGACCAGAAGATCTTCGTGAAGCTTCAATTTATCTTACAGAAGCTGGGGGTAAAATGTTAAGACCTGCTCTAACAGTTTTAGTTTGTGAAGCTGTTGGCGGGACTTTTTCAAGTTGTATAAAAGCTGCTGCTGCTATAGAATTAATCCATACGTTTTCACTTATTCATGATGATATTATGGATAAAGATGATATGAGACGTGGGAAACCTTCAGTTCATAAGGTTTGGGGTGAACCAGTAGCTATATTGGCAGGGGATACTTTATTTTCAAAGGCTTATGAACTAGTTATTAACTCAAAAAATGAAATTGATTCTTCAAATCCAGAAGAATGCTTAAATCGTGTAAACAGAACTTTGTCCACTGTTGCTGATGCTTGTGTTAAAATATGTGAAGGTCAAGCTCAAGATATGGGCTTTGAAGGGAATTTTGATGTAAATGAAGAAGAATATATGGAAATGATATTTAAGAAAACTGCTGCATTAATTGCTGCTGCTACTGAATCTGGAGCTATCATGGGTGGTGCTAATCAAAAAATTATTTCAGATATGTATGATTATGGTAAACTTATAGGTTTAGCTTTTCAGATTCAAGATGATTATTTAGATCTTGTTAGTGATGAAGATTCTCTTGGAAAACCTGTTGGTAGTGATATTGCTGAAGGCAAGATGACAATTATAGTTGTAAATGCATTAAACAGAGCTAATCCCGAGGATAAAAAAAGAATTTTAGAAATTTTAAGGATGGGTAATGAAAGTGGTAATTGTGATCAGACATACGTAGATGAAGCAATATCTCTTTTTGAAAAATATGGTTCTATTCAATATGCTCAAAATATTGCCCTTGCAAACGTTAAGAAAGCAAAACAACTACTTGAAATATTGCCTGAATCTGAAGCTAAACATACACTTTCTTTAGTTGCAGATTTTGTACTTTATAGGCAAAATTAGTATACAGAATTAGTATATAAAATTAGTATACAAAATTAATATATAAAACTAGTATATAAAACTAATATTAAAATTGCTAATTTTGTATTAATAAAATAAAATTAACAATACAAAATTTATTAATACATTTATTATACCTTTATTAATATAAATTTATTAATTGGGTCTTATTAATAAAAAAATTATTATATAAACATAATATTATTAATATAAAAATATAAAATTACTTAAATGTTATTATTTATATCTTTCATTATTATTTAAAAAAATTAAGGTGTTAATTTGACTGATGAATTAGAAATAATTGAAAAGCTATTAAAAGTCAGTATTGATGATAAAGATAATGGTATTTTCAATTCACAAATTGAAACAATTAATGATTTAGTTGTTAGTGATTTATCTACTGGAGACTTAATTGATGTATTAATTGGAATTCAAATCCAAAGGGTTTCATTAGGTTTTAGAAATGAATTAGACAATAAAAAATTAGATAATTCTTGTGAATCAGCTGTTGAAAATTTGATTCAACTTCTGAATTTAAAAGGAGACAATGAATGTGAAGCCTTTGATGGTGATGCATCAATAGAAATAAATCCTTTTAATTTTAATCCTTAATTGAATAAAGCATGATGAATATATAATTATAGTTTGAATTTAAATATAATAATGTTTTTAAATATTATATCTAATATTTTTTAAATATTTATTATAATATTCTTTTAAACATAATAGCTAAAAAATAATAATATTCATTTAAAGTTTGAAGTTTTTTATTTTTTCCACCAAATTAAAATCCAATCTGCTTTATCATTAGGATTTTCTAACATTCCTTCATTATTTTTTCTTAGATTTTTTTCAAGGTATTTATATAAATTTTCTTTTTCTTCTTTTGTAAAAGTGTCTAATTGCCATTTACCATTATCCATTGCGTCTTGAACAGACTTATATTTCCTATTTGTTTCAATTTCAAGATTTTCTATATTTGGATAAATATTCATACTTATAAGAATATTAAAAAGATAATCATAAGGTGCAAAATCATTTTTTTCTTTTCCAATACTTTCATAAAAATCATTTTCAAATTTCCAATTCTTTGGACCAAATATTGTTATATAAACATATTTATTAGCTATGCTGTTTACATTATTTATGGTATCTTTTATTGGTGATATTCCATTGATAGATCTTGATAAAAGGACAATATCCTTATTTCCAACTTCCTTCAATGTCACATCTTCAAGATTTTCTTTCATGGTTTTGATATTATCAATATTTTCAGCTTTACATTTATCATCTAAAATTTCAAGCATTCTTTTTGATGAATCAACAGCAGTTATAGATTTAACCTTTTTAGATAGAGGTATTGTAATTGATCCTTCACCACAACCTAGATCAATAACAGTATCACCTTTATCTATTCTCATTTTTGAAAATAGTTTTTTTTGATATTCATCTTGTTTGGAACGTTTAGAAAATTTATCTGCTTCATTATCCCAGTTTTTTGGCTTTCTTCTTTTTTTATGTAATTTTTCTTGCCAAAAAAATTCCCAGTCTATATCTTCAGGATCACTTATGCAATTTTGCTTTTTAATTATAACACTCTCTATTAATTATCTTTTAAATACTATTATCTTTTAATAATATTATATTTTATGTAATATTATTTTATATATTATTATAATTTTATAATATTATTGTTCTTAAATATTATAATTCAAATATCCATATTATCATTATTATTATTTTTTAATTTTTTTTTTTAAAAAAAAAATGATGATACTACTTTTATAATATCAGTACTTTTCATTGTTTGACGATTTGTTATAATTATTATGTTGAATTTGTAGGAGGAATCATGATTAATTTGCCCGTAGTCGGATCTTTATAGACTGTTCCCATATTTTCCATTCCTTCACTTTCTCCAGATTCAACATCAACCGTTCCATTATAATTTTCTCCCTCTTCTACGGACACTGCTTCTTTTATTGTATTTGCCATTTTCTTTTTTTCTTCAGGTGCAGCATCATTAAATATTATACTTTGCATATTCATAGACATAACTGCAAATATTAAGAAACCAACAGCTAATACAAGCATGGCATCAGTTAAATTTGCCATTCCTGCGAGAGGATCATCATCACCACTACTTTTTCCTAAAAATCTTCTTTTCTTAGACATTGTACCAACTCTTTTTTATTATCTTAGAGTTTATTTTTTTCCAGAATTTCTAGAGTAGAGTTGATTAAAACTTCAAAATTAGATAGATCTTCTTCATACCAACGTTTTCTAAGTTTTGAAACAACATAAGATACAGCTGAAGCTGCTAATCCAGTTACCGTTGTGTCAAATGCTATTATTATTGCTTGAGCTAATAATTCTATATTCCCTGCTCCAAGTGCTGCAAGTCCTGGTCCCATTGGAATTAGAGTTCCCATAAGCCCAAATGTTGGTCCGAGCCTTACCACCATATCTGTTTTCTCAACGGCTTTTTCCATTCTTAACTCTTCTTCTTCAATAATTTTATCTGCAAATGCTCTTTTAGTTTCAGTTCCAAAATCTTCATTGTTGATAACTTTAATCATAGCTAATTTGTATTCTTCATTAATATCTGATTCTTTTATTGCTTTTTTCATTTGATTTGTGTTATTCAAGCTATTAAGTGATCTTATTAATAATTCACTTTCTTCTAATTTGAATTTTTTTCGAGAAGTGTATTCAGCTATAAGCCCTCCAACACTTATTAATGCAAATATAACAAATAATATTAGTATAATTATTACTGGTATTAGTAAACTTTGAGAGATTGCGTGTAAAATGCCTGTTAGAATTCCGCTTCCTATAATGTCCATGATATCTTTCTCTTTTTTAATTGATTTTCTTTATTTTACTTTTTGATAATCTTTTTAATATTAATCTTTTAGCTATAATCTTTTAGTTGTAATTCTTTAGTTGTAATTTTTAATATTAATTTTTAAATAATAACTTTTTAACAGTATTAATGTTCATATAACTTTTAAAATTATAATATTATTAATTTAAATTATATTTAAAACAAATTCCTAAACCTTTTAGATTTTTTAAATACAAATCCAAAAGCTACTGATATTAATACAATTATTAATATGTATATCATCATATTAGTTTCTGGAAAACTCAAAGGAGTCATATTTTGACTTAAAACACTTTGTAGATTTGGAACAAACATATATAATGTAAAATATAGTATTCCTGAGAGCATTAAAAAAAATCCAAAAATCCCATTAAACATTCTTTTTGGAGTTCTTATTTTTCGGTATAATATAAAATATGAGGCTATTATTAAAATAATTGAAATTCCTACCGAAATTAATCCCAATTCAAATATAGATAACCAAATTGAAGGGGCAACATAAATTATATTAATTAATATTGCTACATAATAGCTAAAAAATAATAATATTAATGAGAGTTCTTCATTTATTTTATAAATTATTTTAGGATACTTTCTTTCTATACTTTTTTTTGATTTTATTTTAAAATCTAAAATAAACCTATAACCAGTATAAATCAATACCATTCCAATTATTGTCATTATGAAACTTATATTATTATTTATTGTAGGAATTATTGATTTACTAAAAATATTTGAAATAAAAACTGACACTAAGATTAACAAACCTAAATATACTGCTATCAATATTGAATTATTCTTATTTATAGAATTATTTATTAAAGAAGTAGATATAGCTATAGAAGACAACACAATAACTATTATATAAGATAAAACTTGTAAATCAATCATTTTTCCACCTTAAAATGAGGTTTTTTTATCTCTTCTTAACATATATCCCACAATTATCGAACCTAAAAGTAGTCCAATAATTAATATTCCTAAAGCTTGACTATCTTCTATTTTAAATAAGTTTTCTCCATCATCAATATTTATTACTTTAGCTTGTTGTGTTGAAGATTGAGCTGCAGAACTAGATCCAGAAGAAGAAGAGGCTCCTTCACTTAATTGATTTGAAGAAGGATTTGATCCTCCAGGTGACCCAGTACTTATTCCAATAGTTCCAAGACCATTTCCGCCAATACCTAAGCCTCCTAGACCTCCATTTCCAGGATTTCCAGTTCCTCCATTAACAGGAGTTTTTCCATTATTATTGTTATTGATATTTTCAGTGTAGGTAATTCCTAATTGGAATCTTTCTACTCCTGCTATTGCGTTTAAAATTCCTCCTGCCTGATTTTTATCAAAATTTTTACCAAAATTAACTGTAGCTACTCCGTTTACTGTAGTAACCCATATTTTTTCTCCATTAACTATGAAAAGAACATCTATTGGAGGTAAATCAGTCATAGTCTGACCATTATATGTAAAAACTCCCATATAAACTCCATTTCCACCACTTTTAAGTTTAAATTGTATCATTCCTGATTTTAACTTAGGGCAAATATTAGCTAAATAATCAGCATTAGCCCCATACCAATTGGGTCCAATTTCTAATGTATCATAATAGCTTGAATCTCTAAGTTCAACATCTTTACCTGTGTTTGATGAAATATCATTAGATGATATATCTTTTGCTTTATTATCAATATAATTTGGACCAAAACTAATTCCTTCTACATTATACCTGATGGAATTAGTTTTCATTGTTACATAAGAATTATCAATAGAATCTAAACGTATTCCATAATGATTGTAAGAAATGTTATTATGGGTTAGATTGAGATTTGTAAGAATACCTTCGGCTAATATTCCAGTTTCTTCATTATTTTTTATGTTATTATATTTAATCTGAGTATATTGAGTTTTATAGGAGTATATACCTGATTTTTTATTATTGTATACTTTATTGTTTATTATGTTTGTTTTTTTAGTACTTTTTAAGCTAATTCCATTCTTGTTATTTGTAATGTTGTTACTTTTAATATCCACGTTATTTGTACTATCTAAAGAAATTCCTTCATTATTATTATCTAATTTGTTGTTTTCAACATAGATATTATTACTATCTTTTAAAGAGATCCCTTCATCCGATTTTGTAATATTGTTATTGTTTATAGTTATATTGGAACTTTTAGAAACTGATACTCCAGAATCTTTAGCAGTTATATTATTTTTTGATACTTTAATGTTTTTAGTGTTGTTTAATGTTATTCCATTTCCATCCTCATTATCCAAATTAAAACCTGAAATTGTTGTACCTGATGCAGAACTTCCATTTATGAAAAATATTGTTTTTAGTAAGCTACTATCATAACCTCTTATTGTTGTTCCAGAATTACTTATAATATTTAATTTTTTGTTTATTGTTAAAGTTAAGTCTTCGTAAAAACTTCCTAAAAACTTAATTGTATCTCCTGATGTAGCTGTATCAATTATCTTTTGGATTTGTTCACTTAATGATAATCCAGTTTGATTATAAGATGAAGCATCATTAATATTTATTGTTTTAGCCGTAGCTGTATTAATGCTCATTATAGCTATTAAACTAAGAAATAATAAAACAATTAATATATTTTTTTTGTTTTTCATAATTTCATCTTTGGTTTATTTTACGAATAATACAAGTTAATACAAACTTTTATCAATAGGATTAAGTTATCATATCTTACATTGTATTCTTATTAAAATTATTAAATTTATATAATTCATATAATTGTGATTTTAAAATTTATTGATAAAAGTCATTAAAAACTATTATAATCTACTGAATTTTGTTTTAATTTAATAAAATTTCTATTTAATTTATTTTAAATTAATATTGGATTCAATATTAATTTTAAACTTAATTTAAAATTTTAATTTTTATAATATATATAGTAATATATGTTTATCACGTTATATATATTATTTCATATTGTATTTAAAAATTAGTATTTCATTTTTGATAATTTTCATATTTTTGATAATTTTTAGAGATGACTTTAGAAATAGTTTTTAACTTTTATTAATACAGATAATATAAAGAAATAATTATATTTAAAAAAAAATTTAAAAAATAATCAGAATAATATGTAAATTTGGAATAAATTGAAATAATTATAAATTTGAAATATTCTGAAAACAATATGAAAAATATTGTAAAAATAATTATAGTAATTGATAAGCATGATTAATGTATGAGTTTAAGTTAAATAATCTACTAAAAGATTTATTTAACTTATTTACATTAAATTTTACATACATTTAATTTGTAAATGGATTTTAGATAGAATTTAGAAGTTAAATTTAGTTTTAAAATATTTTCTAATTCTAAACCACTTTCACATATTTATTTTGTTTTTTACCATTTACATTGAATGCAACTTTTTTAGTTCCTTTACTGGTTCCTTTTAGCTTCATTTTCAATGTCACTGATTTTTTAGCAGGTAATTTCACTATCCATTTATTTGTTTTTTTACTGTATTTAGTTTTATAGTTTACGTTGTAGGTTTTAAGTCCTTTAGAGGGTGAAATTCTAACTTTTATATTTTTAGAAGATGTTCCGTAGTTTTTAATAGTTGTGTATGCTGTGACATATTTGTTCTTTCTGATTTTTTTAGTATTAATTTTATTGGAATTTTTAACTTCAACTGCAGGATTAACTTTTAAACTAGTTAAACTTGATTTTTTATTGAAACTATCACCAGTTAATGTAGCTGTGTTTTTAAAGGTTCCTGCTTTATTAGGAGTTATATAAACATTTAAAATTGCTTTTTCATTAGCTTTTAAAGAATTCACTGTCCATATTTTATTATTTTTATTGAATGATCCTATATTTGTGTTAAAACTTTTTATAGCAAAGTTAGGGATCATATTTTTGATATTTATGCTTTTAATTATTTTTTGCCCAATATTTGAAACAGTTATTGTGTATTTAGTGGTTTGACCAGTTTTAATAGTTGGAGATGAAATTTTTGAATTAATACTTATTGATTTTTGAGGTATATTATTGTCATTTATAGATAATGCAGTTTTAGTTAAAAAATATGTATAAATCTCGTTTCCAGTAGAACTATAATTATATTCTCTAAAATCAGCTATTCCAGTTCCATTTTTGATTAAAACATATTGGTATTGACTATTGTTATTAAGATTGACTTTCACATAATTAGGAATCATTTCTTTAATTATTTTTCCAATATCATTTGTTGTATAAGCTATTTGGAAAATACCTTTTGATATTTCTGATAACTTTATTAGTATTATTCCAGTAGTTGTTTTAGAACATACACTTACTCCACTTCTATCATTTGTACCATAGAAATTATATCCTATAACCAAAACTGCACGATGTTGATCATCTGTCTGAACTCTTTGAATCTGAAATGTATTAAACCCAGTATTATATAATAGATAGTTATATTCAATGGTTGGTTGACCTGAGGTATTTGTACCAGAATCCATATAAATTCCATTTTTTTGATTGTTAGTTATCATATTACTTATAATACTAAGAATATTATAGCTACTATTAATATAAACTCCAGACTGGCCTTGATTTTCGATATAGTTATATAATACTTTTATATTATCTTTTAATTCCCCATTATTATTGAAGTACACACCAAAACCATTATTATTTGAAATATTGTTATATGATATTTCAGTGTTGTTTGTATTTCCAGTGGAGATTATACCTTCATCGTTATTTGTGATAGTATTGTTTTTTATTACTGTATTATTTGAATTATTTGATGATATTCCAGTTCCTGAGTTATTTATTCTATTATTAGTAATAACTGTATTTAAACTATCTAAAATTGTAATTGCTATACCTTCAGCTGTAATATTATTACTACCTATTTTTACATTAGTCGCATTATCAATTATAATTCCCGCTTCTTTTGCATTAATGTTGAATCCTTCAATTTTAGTTCCACTTCCACCACTTAATATTCTAAATATTGGCTCTTCAGGATGATTATTACAACTATTAAGTACAGTTCCAACATCACTTACTATATTTAATGTTTTATTTACAATAATATTAGCTAAATGTGTGTATTCACTTCCTTTAAATAGTATTGTATCTCCACTTGAAGCATTGTCAATTATTCCTTGTATATACTCCATATTTCCTGGCATTCCTTTATCTTCAACATCAATTATCCAAGTATTATTTGCTCCATAAATTGTATTAAATCCTAAAGGAGATGATATTAATAATATAGAAAAGATAGCTCCTAAAAGAATGATTTTTTTTGTTTTTATTTTAAACACCTCTCTTAATTAATTTAAATTAAAACCTAAAAATTCTAATAAAAAATATATAATTTGTTATATATAAGGATAATATTAATATTAATAAAAGTATTATTGATCTTAATAATTATTAATTTTAATAATTTTAATAATATTAATTATATTTAATAATTAAATTTTGAAATTTAGAAAAATATCAAAAATAAGTTAAAAAAAATTAAAAGTATGGATTAGTATATAAATTTTAATCATATTTTTATTCTAATCATACTTTTTATTTAGATATTAGTTATTTGACAACTTTTACAGATTTGGTTTGTGATTTGCCGTTTGTTGTTACTTTTACTTTTTGTGTTCCGGTTTTTGTTGCTTTGACTTTCATTTTTAGGGTTATTGTTTTTTTAGCAGGAACTTTTTTGACTGTCCATGTTTGGCTTTTTTTGTTGTATGATGCATAGCTACTTTTACTTACTGCTGCTACTTTTAATCCTTTGGTGGTTGCTATTTTACTATTGAATGTACTTGAGTTATCTAATCCAGTGTTTTTAATTGTAGTTGTTATATAGAAATATTTATTTCTCTTTACTTTATTTGCACTGAATGCATTACTACTAGATACTTTAATATCTTTATTTACAGTTAATTTTGTTGGATTTGTTGAAGTATCATTTTGTGTTGAAGTTTTTAATGTTGAAATAATGTTTTTAGTTCCTGATTTTTTAGTTTGAACTTCAAGTACTAAAGATGCAGTATCTCCACCTTTTAAGCTGTTTATAATCCATTTGTTATTAGAAAATGCTCCAGTAGATTTGTATGTTACAACAGAGTTTGCAATACTTGATAATAATCCTGTATCAATAGTTATTACATCTGATGTTCCATTTCCAATATTTTTAACAGTTAAAGTATATATTAGTTTTCCACCATTTTTCACGACGTTTGTGCTTATTGTGTCTGTAAGTGTTAGGTTTGCATTTGGTGTTGGAGTAGTATCTTCAAAATAGTTCATGAACACATCAAAATTTCCTATTTCATTACCCCATCCTGATTTTCCAGTTGATGGTTGATTTGAGGTTGAATTCCACCAATCACCACCAACATATTCAGCATATCTCCAACCATTTTCTGAAAAAGTATTATTATCTAATATTAATTCTTTTCCTACTGTACTTTGAATTATATTTTCTAATAATATACCAAATAAATAACTTTTAGAAATATTATTTCCTGATACAATTATACTTTCAAGTGTTGTTGGTGCTCCATGTTGTGTGTCATTAGCTTTTATAATAATGCCTATATTATTCTCTATAATATTATTATTTTTGATTATAGCATTATTACATGATTTTATTATAGCTAATCCAACTATACTCATATTAGATATGTTATTTCCTTCAATTTCTATATATTTAACTCCTCCACCAAAAAATACACCATATTGAGCATTATTCATTGTGTTATTTTTAACAAATATATTTCCTGCATTTTGGTAAAATGACATTGCATTTCTTCCAAGATCATGGAAATCATTATTAGTTACAACTGTATTGTTTCCTCCGCCAACACCAATAGCATCACGGAAGTTACTTGCATTAACATTTTTTATTGTAAGGTCTCTCACTTGACTAGCAGTAATTCCAGTTCCATTATTTTTATTAGCTCCAGTAAGTGTAAGATTGTCTAATGTTATATTAGCTCCATTAGTTACAGTTATTGCAGACATAGCATTTAATGTAAAATTAGATATTGAAATATCTTTAAATACATCTGGATCGGAAGTATTAATTGCTAATTTGAATATAGGTGTGTTAGCGTCTTGAATTCCAGTTATTGTAGCTCCATTACCTAATATTGTCAAGGTTTTACTAATGTTTATTGAACCAGCAAGGTTATAAGCACCATCAGTCGCAAAACTTATTATGTCTCCTACTCCCGCATTATCAATTATAGATTGGATAGCAGATAAATCAGCGTTATTATCTATATTCCATGTTTGTGCTGCTGATACAGACGAATTCATTGTTCCTATAGCTACAAAAAGTACTAATAGGAACATTAATCTTAGTTTGATATTCTTAATTTGATCATCTCCATTTTTTATCATAAATTAGTTTTTAGTTTCTAAATTTCTATTTATTTACTTTTACTAATTCAATCTAGTTTTTTAATTAATTTTTAAGAGATTTTAAAAATTAATTATTATCTAAACTATTTTTAAACCATTTTTACAGCTATTATTTAAAATTAGCTACCCTGTTTTCAATAAAACAACAATAAATATTAAAATAATTTATTGGGGTATTAATTTTTTGGTTTATAATTATTAATTGTATGATAATAATAACTGCATAATAATAATATTTCGTATTGAATATATATACATTTCGACTTATTTTTTCATTATTTTATTATTAATTTTGAACTATAACGATAGTGATGTTTTATAGTATTCACATGACTATATTTTTTTTAAAAATTTTATTTTCTTTTTTTAAGGTTTTAGATAGCTTTAAATATAATTATGAGTAAAATGTTATGTATAATAATACATTTCGTTTTGTATTTAAGACATTTCGTTTTGTGTATACTTGATTATAATTTAATTCAAATTTAAATAAATTAAAAATAGGTAATATTATGGATTCTAATGATTGTATAAAAGATCCCAATGATTTTGACTGGGAAAAAGCTTGGGCAAACGAAGTTGGATCTAAGAAAAGAGAAAAGAAATGGACTAAAGATACTCCTAAAATTCATTTTGAAAAAATAGCTGTTAAAGATGAATATCATGAAAAGTTAATTCCTAAGTTAATACTGGAGGATGATGACACAGTTTTAGACTTGGGAAGTGGTGAAGGTGCTGTAACTTCATTGATAGCTGAAAAAGTTAAATCTGTAACTGCTCTTGATTCTTCACCAGTTATGCTTGATATGCTAAAACAAAGAATTGAACATTATAATATTGATAATATTGATATTGTTGAGAGTGATATTGAGGATGCAACTGTTGATAATGTTGGAAAATTTGATGTTGTTGTTGCTTCAAGATCTTTTATGGGAATTCATGAGATTAAAGATACAATTCTAAATATTCAAAAAATAGCTAAGAAATATGTGTTTTTAGTGGTATTTGGAAGGAATAATTGGAAATTAGAGAAGAAATTCTATGAGGAAATTGGAAAAGATTATCCTGATTTTGCACCTTATGATTATTTATTTAATTTATTGATTAGTTTAGGAATCTATCCTAATATTGAAAATTTTGATCTTTTAGGTAATAGGAAGTATGATGATATTGAAGATGCATTTATCAGAATGAAATGGAAGATGAATAATCTTTCTGAAGAGGAAGTTGAGAAAATAAGGCCATTTTTAGAAGAAAATCTAAAGCTTAATAAAGAAGATGGGAAGCTAGAGAATCTTGAAGATAAAGCTGATTTAGTATTAATGTGGTGGAAAAATAAGTAACTTAGCATTAAATATGATATTTAGCATTAAACATAATGAGATACTCAAATATCAATGAATAATTTAATACTAATAACTAATTTATGGTTAAATAGATAGTTTAATAATAAATAGCTAATTTTTATTTATTTTTTAATGGGGTTGTAAATATTAATAAAAATATTATACTTGTGGTCGTAGCTATATTGATAGTTTCTGGTGTTGGAATCGCTTACTACTTTAACCCAGGTTCATCTATATCTCAAGATGGAAATATCACCATAACTGACATGGTTGGTAGGACAGTTACTGTTCCTAGTGATGTTTCAAATGTAGTAGCTACTTCTCCTCCTATGACTACAATGGTTTATATGCTTACTCCTGATAAATTAGGTGGACTGAATTATCAGTGGACTGATATTGAAAAAGAATATGTAAATAGTAAATATCTTAATTTACCAGTAATTGGTGGATGGTTTGGACGACAGGATGGTAGCTATGAACAGATTATTTCTGTTAATCCTGATCTTGTAATTGAGGGAGCTATGGGTGATGTTGATTTAGCTACTGTAAATGAAAGACAAACTAAATTTGGAACTATTCCTGTTGTTGGAGTTACTGATAACTCTGATGTTACTAAAATTACTCCTTCAATTGAATTTATGGGGAAATTACTTGGTGCTGAAGATAAAGCTAATAAATTGATTGATTTTACTAATAAATATCTTGATAAAACTGAAAAAGTTTCAAGTTCTATTCCTGATAATGAGAAAAAGAAGGTTTATTATGCTGAAGGTGATGAAGGTCTTCAAACAGACCCAAGTGGTTCTTTACATGCTCAATTAATTGATATTGTTGGTGGAAAGAATGTTGCAGATATTCAACTGCAAGAAGGAGTTGGACAAGTTGATGTTTCAATTGAACAAGTTATTAAATGGAATCCTGAGGTTATAATAACTACTAGTCCTGACTTTTATCAAAAGGTTTACAATAATTCTAAATGGGCTGATATTGATGCAGTTAAAAATAAACAAGTTTATTTGTCTCCACAATCTCCATTTAAATGGTTTGACAGGCCTCCTGGTGCAAACATAATTATTGGTATTCCATGGACTGCTAAAGTCATATATCCAGATAAATATTCTGATATTGATCTTAAATCTGAAGTTAAGATGTTTTATAAAGAATTTTATCACTATGACTTGAGTGATGAGGATGTTGTAAATATTCTTAAAAGCAGTGGTTTAAAAGAAGAAAATATGTAACTTTAATAAATGTTTAGTTTTATTTATATAAAATTTTATTTATATTTTTATATAAATTTATATTATTTATATAATTTTTATAATTCAGATTTAATTTATATAATAAGTTTTATATAATAAGTTTTAATTTTTTATTAAGACTTGATTTTCTTTATTTATCATTTTTATTATAATTTTTCATTATTTTTAAATCACTAACCAATAATTTTATTATTAATATATATTATATAATAATATATTTTATATATACATATTAAATGAATATAGATTAAAATAATAAATATTGGTGGTGAAAAAAATGTGTACGAGTATTTTTACTAAAACTGAGGACAATAAACATTTTTTAGCAAGGACAATGGATTTTTCATTTCCTTTAGAGGGGAATCCTGTTTTTTTACCAAGAGATTATAGCTGGCATGTTTTTGGTAAGGAAATGACAAATAAATATGCTATGCTTGGTACTGGCAGGGGAATAGCTGGAAATTATATTTTTACTGATGGAATAAATGAGCATGGTCTTGCTATGGCTGAACTTTATCTACCTGAAGAAGCTGTTTATGATAAAGATGAAGTTGAGGGTATGGATAATTTGGCTCCTTGGGAGTTTTTGAATTGGGTTTTAGGTAATTATAAGTCAATTGATGATTTAGAGAAGGATTTAAAAAATATTCGGTTAATAGATGCTAAGATTCCTATTATGAATAAGTCAATTCCGTTGCATTATATTTTTGCTGATGTTACTGGTCGTGTTGTTGTAATTGAGCCTAATGGTGGTGAATTAAAATTTAAAGAGAATCCTGTTGGTGTTATGACTAATACTCCTAATTTAGAATGGCATACACAAAATCTTAGGAATTATCTCCATGTTCAACCTAAACAATTTAAACCAAGGGATTATGGTGAATTTACTCCAATGCCTTTTATACAAAGTGGAACAAGTGGTCTTCCTGGTGGATTTACTGCTGTTGATCGTTTTGTTCGCGCAGCATTTTTTAAAGAGTATATTAATAAAGCTAGAAATGAAGAAGAGGGAATTACTAATATTTGGCAAATTTTAAACACTGTTCGTATTCCTAAAGGTGTAGTTATTAAAGAATCTGAAAATGAGGATTATACTGAGTATTTGGCTGGAATATGTTTGGAAAGTAGATCTTTTTATTTTACTCCATATGAAAATAATCAGATTTCAAAAGTGAAGTTAACTGATGAATTGATAGAGGATGGTAATGTGGTTGTATTTGAAGCACCAAGGAAACAATTATATTATTCTCTTGAAGGGATAATAGCACATAATGATCTTATAACAACTATAAAAGAGGTCGTTGAACTTTTGGATGATATTAAAACTACTAAAAAAGGTCAAATTGAAGGTGAAAATAAAGAAATTTTAGAAAATTTCGATGATGAATTTTTAAAAGAGAATATGTCTAATATAAAAGAACTTTTAGAGGCTATTGAAAAAAATAAACAATAACAATCTCGTTTATATTTATTATGAAATATTTTTAAACTTTCTAATTTAATAGTTTTAATATGTAATTATCAATAGTAGTTTTAATATTTAATTATCAATAGTTATATATATTAATAAAATGTTATGTAATATTATATTATTTAATAATATATTATGTATTATTAATTAAAATTTGTATATTAATATGAATAAATGATGGTGAAAAAAATGTGTACGAGTATTTTTACTAAAACTGAGGACAATAAACATTTTTTAGCAAGGACAATGGATTTTTCATTTCCTTTAGAGGGGAATCCTGTTTTTTTACCAAGAGATTATAGCTGGCATGTTTTTGGCAAGGAAATGACAAATAAATATGCAATGCTTGGTACTGGTCGAGGAATAGCTGGAAATTATATTTTTACTGATGGCATAAATGAGCATGGTCTTGCTATGGCTGAACTTTATTTACCTGGCGAAGCTGTATATAATAAAAATGAAGTTAAAGGTAAAAATAATTTAGCTCCATGGGAATTTTTGAATTGGGTTTTAGGTAATTATAAGTCAATTGCTGATTTAGAAAAGAATTTAAAAAATATTCGGCTAATAGATACTGAAGTACCTATTATGAATAAGTCAATTCCTTTACACTATATCTTTGCTGATGTTACTGGTCGTGTTGTTGTAATTGAGCCTAGTGGTGGTGAATTAAAATTTAAGGAGAATCCTGTTGGTGTTATGACTAATACTCCTAATTTAGAATGGCATACGCAAAATCTTAGGAATTATCTCCATGTTCAACCTAAGCAATTTAGTCCAAAAAAGTATGGTGAATTTAATGCAACACCTTTTTCACAAGGAACTGGAACAACAGGTCTTCCTGGGGGATTTACACCTTCTAATCGTTTTGTTCGTGCAGCATTCTTCAAAGAATATATTAATAAAGCTAAAAATGAGGAAGAGGGAATTACTAATATATGGCAAATTTTAAGTACTGTCCGTATTCCAAAAGGTGTAGTTATTGAAGATTCTGAAGGTGAGGATTATACTGAGTATTTAGCTGGAATATGTTTGGAGAGCAGATCTTTTTATTTTACTCCATATGAAAATAATCGAATTACAAAAGTCAGATTAACTGATGAATTGATAGATGATGGTAATGTTGTTATATTTGAAGCTCCACGAAATCAATCATATTATTCTCCTGAAGGAGTAATAGATCGTAATGATACTATAACAACAATAAAAGAAGTAATTGAACTTTTAGATGATATTAAGACTACTAAAAAAGGCCAAATAGAAGGTAAAAACAAGGATATTTTAGAAAATGTTGATGACAAATTTTTAAAAGAAAACATTTCTAATATAAAAGAATTTTTAGATGTTATTGAAAAAAATAAATAGTAAATAATTGAATTAATAATAATTGAATGAAAAGCATTTCTTTTTATTCATTATTTTATAATATTTTTACATTATTTTTACATTATTTTTATATTATTTTTATTATTTTTATAAATATTTTTATTATCATTTCATTCTTATTATTTTTGATTTTTTAAATTAAACTTTAACTTTTTGTAATTATATTCTTATTTATATTATATTGATGTGAATTGAATATGACAATTTTTGTTTTTGGATTTTTTAGAAAAATTTAAATACTTGTTTATATTAATTTAGGTATAACTAAAAAATATTTAGGTAAACCTAAATTAAATCTAAATTATTTTTTAGAATATTAATTTTTAAAGTTCTTATTTTTATCTATATTTGGCTTTGAAAATTAAATAGTATTAAATAATATTGAATAGATTAAATAGCTTAAATATATTGAACAGATTAAACAGTTTAAACAGCTTAAATACGTTAAATAACTTAAATAATTCAAATAATATGGCTAAGTATATTTTTAAGCTAAAAAGGAGAGATTTTTAATGAAAGAAAATTTAAATAAAGTTATTAAACATAAAAAATTATTATTGTTTGCAGGAGGAGCTATTACTGCAATAGCTGCTAAAAAAATATTGGAGAGTGATGAAACAAAAAAATTTTGTGTTAAGACACTTGCTAAAGTAATGGAATTACAAGATCAAGCAGAAGAAGCATTTCAGGATGTAAAAGATAATGCTGAAGATGTAAGGCATGAAGCGAAATTAAAGACCAAAAATGAAGTTTTTAATGTTGAAGTTGGGAAAAGTAAAAAATAATATTATAAATATTATTTTTTATAGGGTCCTGTTAATTAATGACTATTTTCCTATAAAAAATCTTTTATTTTTGTGATTTTATGAAATATGAAGTTATGCATGATTTTCCAAATAGACTTAGAATTAGATGTGGTAGATATGCATTTACAGAAAAAGAGGGATATGGATTAGCTAGGTTGTTTTTAAAATTCGATTTTATTAATGAAATAATTACATCTCATAGAAATGGCAGTCTAATAATAAAATATGATAAAAATAAGGATATTATTTTGGATTTTATTAATAAAATCAGAATTGAAGATATTAAAGAAGCAGAACCTACTGAAGAAGAAATTCTTAAAAAAATAGACACAGAATTCCAGCTTAAATTAACAAAAACGATTTTAAAAAGGATTTTTATTAAATTATTTGTACCTTATCCTATAGAGATTATAAAAGTTTTATATGATTCTATACCTTTTATAAAAAAAGGTTTAAGAAGTATGTGGGATTTTAAGATAGATGTTCCATTACTTGATTCAATAGCTATATTAACATCAATATTTATGAAATCATTTAATTCTGCAGGTTCTGTGATATTTTGGGTATCTTTAGCTGATTTACTTGAAAGTTACACTGTTAAAAGAACTAAAAATACTTTAAAGAATAGTTTAGCTATAAATATTGATACTGTTTGGCTAGTGAAGAAAGATAACAATAAGGATAAAACTAATAACAAAGACAACAATAGAAACAATGATTTTGATTTAAAAAATAATTTTGATCTAAAAGAGATAAATGAAATAAAAGTACCAATTTCAGAAATATCTAGGGGAGATTGGATTCGTATTCGAACTGGAAGTGTGATTCCTGTTGATGGGGCTATAGTTAGTGGAGATGCAATGATAAATGAGTCTTCAATGACTGGAGAACCATTATCCATCCATAAAACCATTGGTAAAATAGTTCATGGTGGAACAGTAGTTGAAGAAGGTTCTATAATTGTAGAGGTCAATTCAATTAATGAAGAAACAAGGATAAACAAGATCATTAATTTAATAGAAAATTCTGAAAACTTGAAAGCAGAAATTCAAAGTAAAGCAGAATACTTAGCTGATTCAATAGTTCCATTTAGTTTGCTAGCTACATTATTCACTTATTTGTTAACTAGAAATTCTACTAAGGCTTTGTCAGTTCTTATGGTAGATTATTCTTGTGCTATTAAACTGGCCACTCCAATTTCAGTAATATCTGCAATGGAAGAAGCATCTGATCATAAAATGATGATAAAAGGAGGAAAATATCTAGAAAATTTTGCTAAGGCTAAAACAATAGTTTTTGATAAAACTGGAACATTAACTAAAGCTTGTCCAAAGGTAGCTAAAATAATTTCTTGTGGAAATTTGTCACGAGATGAAGTATTAAAAAATGCAGCATGTTTAGAAGAACATTTTGCACATAGTGTTGCAAGAGCAATTGTAAAACAAGCAGAAATAGAAGGTCTTCAACATGAAGAATACCATGCTGAAGTAGAGTATGTTGTGGCACATGGAATATCAACAACATTAAATAAAAAGAAAACTTTAATTGGCAGTGCTCACTTTATTTTTGAAGATGAAAGTGTTTCAATAACTAAAAAACAACAAAAGTTAATTGACGATAGTATAAATGAATATTCAACAATATTTTTTGCAATGGATGGTAAGTTAGAAGGGATTATTTGTATAGAAGATCCTATAAGAAAAGAAGCTAAAGATGTTGTAATTAAGTTGAAAGAATTGGGAGTTGAAAATATAGTTATGTTGACTGGAGATAGTGAAAATGCAGCATATCATGTTTCAAAAGAATTAAAAATCACTGAATATAGATCTCAAGTTTTACCTGAAGATAAAGCAAACATTGTACAAGATCTTCAAGATAAATTTGGAAAAGTTATAATGATTGGGGATGGAATTAATGATTCTCCTGCATTATCAGTTTCTGATGTATCTGTAGCTATGAAAGATTCTTCTGATATTGCAAGAGAAGTAGCTGATATATCCCTACTTTCTGATGATTTAAACCAGCTTTTAACACTTCGAATTTTAAGTGAAAGAATGCTAGATAAAATAAACAATAATTATAATGGTATATTAGCTATTAATACGTCTTTAATTGTTTTAGGAATAACTGGTATTATGAGTCCTTCAAATTCTTCATTAATCCATAATCTCTCGACAGTAGCTTTTGGAGCATTAAGTACAAGAAAATGTTTAGATAAATAATTTATACTATTTTTAATTTTAACTTTAATTTTTAAAATTTTTTTATAAATTTTTTGTTATATGTTTGGAGTGCAATGTGGTTTATCATTAGTAGCCCCATAGGCTCTTCTTTCTCTCTCTTCAATTTTTAAGACTATTCCATTGCTAAATATTTCATAGATAATATCCCCATCTTTTATTTTTATTGATTTTGAAGATGCCTTTATTGTATCATCATCTTTCTGATAAAATTGGGATATGGTTATTTCTAAATTATTAGTTATTGTAATTTTTTTGTCTTTTTCACTGTATTTATCAATTCTCTTTTTTATATATTTTAAAACCTTTTTTTCGTCTGACATTTTTTAGCCTCGAATTTTTCATTAAGTAAACTTGAATATTTGATTTTTAATTCATACCTTTTATTTTTATGTTGTGTTAGACTAATCCAATTATATATTCATATTTGTAGTTTTTATTAATTATTTTTTTTGGCTTGATTCTGGGATTTTTATTATAAACTATCTATATTAACTATTTATATAGTGCAATCAATAATTATAATATATTATAATAATTATAATAGAGATAATTTATAATAATTATACTATAGATAACGATAATAACTATACTAAAGATTATTATTTAGATAATTATGGATAATCTAGAGGTAATTATAGAGATAATTTTATTAAAAATAATTATATTTTTATTAAAAATAGTGATAATTAAAAATATAGATAATTCTATTATAATATAATCTAATTTTAAGCATAATTGATTTTCACACGTGATTATATGGATATTTTAGAAATGACTGACTTAGAAAAAACAATATATAAATATGCACTTTTAAATGCAATTAAACATAAAGGAAATGCGAATCCCGGAGCTGTTATGGGAGCTATCATGAGTAGTGAACCAGATTTAAGAAAAGATGCTAAAAAAATAGGGTCCATATCTGGTAAGATAGTTACAAATGTTAATGAAATGTCTATTGAAGAAATAGAACTTGAAATAGCTAATTTAGGCATTGAAATTGAAGACAATAAATCTAATAATGAGAAAGAGAAGGGCCTTTCAGATTTACCAGGCTCTCATAAAAATGTTGTAATGCGTTTTGCTCCTAACCCAAGTGGTCCTTTGCATATTGGTCATGCAAGAGCTGCAGTACCTAATGGGGAATATGCTGAAAGATATGATGGAAAATTAATTCTCCGTATTGAGGATACTGATCCAAAAAGAATTTATCCTCCTGCTTATGATATGATTCAAGAGGATCTTGAATGGTTAAATATAAAAATTGATGAAGTTTATTATCAAAGTGATAGATTTCCAATTTATTATGAATATGCAGAAAAACTAATTAAAAATGGTGCTGCATATATGTGTCAATGTGAAGGTGGAGAATTTAAAAAATTAAAAGATGCTTGTGAGCCTTGCCCTTGTAGATCTAAATCTCCTGAAGAAAGTATGAAGCTATGGAGAAACTTTCATAATATGGAGGCTGGCCAAGCAGTTCTTCGTGTTAAAACTGATATAAATCATAAAAATCCTGCTATTCGTGATTGGGTAGCTATGAGGATTGTTGAAGAAGAACATCCTCGTATTGGAAGAGAATATAAAATTTATCCTATGATGAATTTTTCAGTAGCTATTGATGATCATTTAATGGGGATGACTCATGTTTTAAGAGGTAAAGACCATTTAGCTAATAGTGAAAAACAAAAATATCTTTATGAGCACATGGGTTGGGATGTTCCAGAGTTCATCCATTATGGAAGGCTTAAAATGGAAGATATTGCACTTAGTACTTCAAAAGCCATGGCTGGAATTGACGAAGGTAATTATATGGGTTGGGATGATCCTAGACTTGGAACTCTTAGAGCTATAGCTAGAAGAGGAATTCAAAGCAAGGCAATCCATGATTTAATGGTTGAAATTGGTGTTAAAATGTCTGATTCAGCTATTAGTTGGAAAAAAATTTATGGTCTTAATAGAAATATCTTAGAAGAAATTTCTAATCGTTATTTCTTTGTTCCAAACCCTAAAAAAATTAATATATATGGCCTAAATATCGAAAAAGATAATGAAACTAATATTAATAAAACTAATATTGAGGTAATCGAAAGACCTCTTCATCCAGATCATTTAAAAAGAGGTAATAGAAAACTTGTTTTTGATGGTGAAGTCTACATTTCTAGTAATGATTTAGGTGATGGTATTGTTCGTTTAATGGATGCAGTAAATATAAATATTAAAAATAATGATATTTCTTATAATAGTAAATCTTTTGAAGAAGCAAGAGAATTGAAAGCTAGAATTATTCAATGGGTTCCAGCTAATGACAATATTAAAGCAAAAATTGTTATGGATGATGCTTCTATAGTAGAGGGGATTTGTGAATCTTATTGTAAAAATCTTAATGTTGGGGATATTGTACAATTTGAAAGATTTGGGTTTGCAAGACTAGATGAGATTAGTAATAATGAATTGATTTTTTATTTTGCTCATAAGTAAGAATATATTTATTCATATTATTTTTCATCTGCTCTTGGAAAAAAAGAATAAAGATCAGATGGTAAAAATATGCGTATGAATAATAATGATTTAAATATTTTAAATCAAATAATTGAAGAAAGGAATGTAAAATATAGAACATACCATGCTTATAAATCTTCTTTAAAAAATTACCTTAAATTTCAAAATATCTCTTTTGAAGAACTATTAAAAGAAGCAAAAGAAGAACAAGATTCTAAAATCCCTTGGTATGATAGAACAATTGTTGAAAGATTAACTAAATATAGAAAATATTTATATAATACTTTCAATGGATCAACAGCATCAAGAAGACTATCAAATATTATAAGATTATATAAGGATTCAAAAGTTGAAATGGGGGAGTTACCTTATTTTAATGAAAAAAATGCTAATTATAGCGATCCAATAACTTTTGATGATTTAGCCACATTGGAGGAATTGAAAGAGGGTTTAAATATTGCTCCCCCTATAATGAGAGCTATAATTCTTTTCATGTTAAGCAGTGCATGTGCAAAAGTAGACACACTAAATATAAAAGTTATAGACTTCCTAGAAGCTACATCAAAATACCATAATATTAATACATATATTAAAGAAGATATTGAAGATAAATTTAAACAAGAGAATAAAATTGTTAATAATATTATAGGTGTTCTTTTAGAAAAAAATAGGATGATTCCTACTTTTAGACTTAAAAGACAGAAAACTAGCAAATATTTTACAACTTATTGTAGTCCTGAAGCAACAAATGCAATTGTTTCATACTTAATTTCCCTTAAAGAAGAATTAAACTATAATGATAATCTATTTAAAATCAATGAAAGATATTTCAATGATAAATTTAAAGAAATTAACGACAAGTTAGATCGTTTTAAACAGAGAAAAACAAAAAAATTCACTTCTCACATGCTTCGTAAGATGAATGCAAGCTTATTATATAAAAATAATTATTTTGTTTATTCGGATGAATATAAGATAGCTCTTGATAAAGAACAAATAGAGGCATTACATGGTCGTTCTAAGGGCTCTACTGAGGCCAGTTATTATAAAGATAATCCTGAAATTTTAAAGATGATTTATATAAATGCTTTGCCTTTAATTACTGTTTTTCATGAATATACTAATAAAGAACTGGAAGATATGGTTAATTCAGAAGCTGAAAAGAAAGCTAATAAGAAAACAGAAGCTATTCAAAAAGAGTTAGATGAGAAAAATAAATCAGAGAAAGTTATGAAAAAAGAAATTGATGATCTAAAGAAAACTCAAAATCTAATTCTTGAAAAACTTAGTAGTTAAGATGGACAATTATTATTTATATATTATTTTAGTATTATTATTAGTTTTCATATGCTCATGGATTAATCCTATTTTTATAGTATTATATACCTTTATGATGTAGGTGATGATATTATGAAAACTGTGGAAAACATATTTGATACAGTAATCCAACAAGAAGGAACATTATTTAAACAACCAGAAGTATTTACATTAGAATATTTACCAGAAATATTAAGATTTCGTGACAAACAAATAAGAAGTATGATCAACCATAGTAGACAATTAAACAGTGGACATGCTCCAACAAATATGGAAATAACAGGACCATATGGAACTGGAAAAACAACGGCCGTTAAAAAATATTTTGAATTAATAGAAAATAAATTCAATGTAGCAACAGCTTATATTAACTGTGAATTTGATAAAACAGAAAACCAAATGCTGACAAAGATATATAATAAACTATATAAAAAAAGTGTTAAAACAGGAGTAACAACTAATATTCTCAAAAATAAGATAGTCAGTTATCTTGGAAAAACAGAAAAAGTGTTAGTGGTCTGTCTAGATGATTATGGATCAAATAAAATATCTGGCGATGATATTGATCAGATAAACAAAGTCATGTACACTTTACTCCGTGCTCATGAAGTTAATCATAAAGCTAAAATTAGTCTTATAACAGTAACTAATCGCAGATACATTAACTTTGTTTTAAGCCAGAGTGTTGAAACAATATTTAGACCGGCTAATGTTAATTTTGATGCGTATACTTTAAATGAGATGCATATTATTTTAAGTGATCGTTGTAAAATGGGTTTTGCTCATGGAGTTATTAGTGAAGAAATTATTCATATGGTAGCTGAGCATGCTTATCGTGAAGGGGACTTACGGATAGGAATAAGATGTTTATATGATGCAGGCCGTAATGCTGAGCTTGTAGGTAGTACAAGTATTGAAAGAGAACACTTAGATTTTTAATTTTTATTTTATAAATTAAATAGAAATATTTAATATTAAAATACAATATATTATAATTTAACAACTATAATATTATAATAAAATTTTTAGGTATGATAAAATGAGCTCAGCAAAATTAAAAACAAATGGAGAATGGTTAATCTGGGCTAGGAAGACAGCACATTATAACACGGAAGAAATAGCAAAAGAAATAGAAATTGAACCAGAAATAATAAAAAAATGGGAAAAAACAGGAGAAATCTCATACAAATATCTAGAAAAACTTGCTGAATTATATAAAAGACCAACTACAATATTTTTCAATGATGATGAACCAGAATATCCTAAAGAACCGACTGATTTTAGAACTACTGAAAGTATAAATATTTCAATCACTCCAGAAATTGCATTTGAACTCAGAAATGCAAGGCTTAAAAGAGAAATTCTTTTGAATGTAATAGAAGAATCAGATAAATTTGAAGTGCCACTTTTTCCATTTGATAAATTTGATGGAGAAAATTTTGAGAATTTTCCAATGATATTAAGGGATTTAATAGGCTTGAATAATGTAAGGAAAAAGAAATTTACATTAAATAAGTTTATTAAAAAAATTGAATCTTTGGGTATTTTAGTATTTGAATTTTATGGATTTGACCCTAAAGAATTGAGAGGTTATGCATTATATTATGATAAATTTCCAATTATAGGGATTAATCATCGAGATTCTCAAAATCCAAAAAAATTTACTTTGTTTCATGAATTAGCTCATTTATTAATTCAAAAAGAAGGAATAAGTAATTTAAATGAGTATTATTTTAAAAATAAAGATGAAGTTTTATGTAATAAAATTGCTGCAGAAACTTTAGTACCTTCTAATTTATTTAAAAATATTTCTGCAAGTAGAAAATGGGATAATTTCAGCCAAAAAGACATACAACATTTGGCCAATCATTTTAAAGTTAGTAAAGAGGTGATTGTTAGAAGAGCTTTAACATTAAAATTGATTACAGAAAGTCAATTTAATGAACGCCGTGAAGAATTCTTACAATATATCTCAACTAGTAAAAAACATGATAAAAAATCTGAAACTCAAAAAAAGGAGTTTAAAAAAGAGAATATCGAAGAATCAGACCATAATATAGGTAACTATAATAAAGCAGTAATGTCTTTGAGAAGAAATGGAGAATATTTTACTAAATCATTATTTGTTGCTTATGAGAATGGATTGATTAATGATATAGATTTAGCTTTGAATTTAGATATTTCTCTTGAAGTTATGAGAACATTACGAGAAATACTTATTCAAGAGAAAATACTCGTTTTGGAGGATTTATCTTGAGTTCTCAAATATATTTAGTTGATACTAATATTCTTGTTAGAAGGGATAATCATGAATTGTATGAAGAATCTCTTTTTCCTATATATTGGGAAAACTTTGATAAATTAGTCGATAATGGGAATATAATTTCAAAACCAGCAGTTTATAAAGAAATTAAAGGATTGTTTCCTCCAAAAGACAAAGTTAAGCATTTTTTACATAAGTGGTGTGTTAATCATAAGAATATGTTTATAGGGCATGATCAAAAATATAGTGATGAAACAAATTTCATTAGGAAAGAAGTAAAGGGATGGTATGAATATCATAGTAATAGAGGTTCTGCTGATTTGGAGCTTGTTATTCATGCTAAAGCACATAATTTAGTTTTAGTGACTTTAGAAGGTTGGGGATTTGAGAGTAAACAAAAAGATAGTAAAATACCGAATATTTGTGAAAGATTAGGAGCTTATTGTAGAACTGGAAATTATTGTACTGAGAGTATAGATCCGAATGTTGCTCCTTTTCAATGTATAGATTTTGTTGAGTTAGTTAGGAGAGAAAATCTTCAAAATCCTAGTTTATTTGATTAAATCTATTTTTAATATAAAAAGAGCTTTCTTTAATTAATTGGTTAGAATCTAATAATATTATTTTTTAGTTATTATTTTAATTTTTTAAAGTTTTTTGTATGGATATTTTTCCTTAATATATTTGCTGAAATATGTTCCATGTGAATCAGCGGATAATAAATCTTCATGGTCTGAATTAGAAACCCCATAGAAGTGATAAATCTTTTTATTTAGAAGTTCGACTTCTAATGTTTGTGTTATAGGGTCATATCCTACCGAAGCAAGATCTTTTGAATTAACGGGAACTCTATCCATAACTCATCACCCCCAGTATTAAGTTACTATTATATATGTACATGATTTTATTTAATTATTTTGGATATTATAAATAAAATCTGTCTATTATTCTATTTATCATAACTATTTTATTTATTTTAATATAGTAACTCATGAGTTATAGCTATGTAAATATTAAAATATGGTATAATATTAATTTATATAGTTAATAAAAGAATTTAAACTATAGGTTCATTGATTCATTAGCAAAAAATAAGTTAATTTATAGAATAAATTAAATTATAATTAATAAAGTAATTTATTAATAATTCTAAAAATTATAATAATTCTAAAATTATACTTAATAATTCTAGAATATTTTTTTAACATCAGAAAAACTTATCCATTTTTCCTGTGCCCTATATTTCACTCTTATATTTTCGTGTTTTATTTCTAATATTTTACTGGAATAGCTTTCACCATTATAATTGAATATTATTTCATCTCCAACTTTTATATCATAATAGTTTCCACCAATAAGTATTTTTTCACCCATATCAAACAACCCTTCAGTATATGAAGATTTTTCATCATCATTATGAGAATCTGAGTATTTTAAGTTATTATGATTATTATACTTTTCATATTCTTTTTCATCATTATAGTCACTATAATTCTTATACTTCTCATCATTATAATTATTATAATCTATATAATCATTATTGTATTGATTATCAATATTTAAATCATTTTTGACAGGATGTTCTTCAGGGGTTTTATGTGGAGTTATAGTATCATAATTTACTAAATCTGGTTCTTTTTTAATTATCCTAAAGCTTCCATCCTCATTTTCTTCTAGATCAATATTTTCATTATTTTCAATTTCATTTGTTTCAGTGTTTAAGTTTTCAGGAGTATTTAAATTATATAAACTTTCTTCTTCTAAATCAATATTCTGATTTAAAGAACTTTCTATATCTTGTTCATGGTTTTGATAATAATCATTACTTATAATATCTTGATGTTTTATATGCATAGGTTCTTGAAATATTTTACTTGCTACTCCATTTTTCAATTCTTTTTTTTCTTGCATTGGTTCTTCCCAAGACTTACTCACAAAACTATATTCATTCGATTCTTCTTCTTCAAGATTATTTTCTGTGAATGGATCTTTCCAATGTTTATTTACAATTGGTGGTAGATCATCTGATAAATCTGAAGTTTTTTTATCTTTATACAGTAGTTTAACTAATATAATAGCTATTGCTCCAATTACAATTATTGTAGTAATTATTGGGAATGTTATTGGATTCATGTTCATCATCGATTTAGATTTTTTATGTTTCATTATAAAATTTTTTATACAAATATACAATTAAAATGAATATAAACTAAATTAAAAATATAACTTTTTTCAATATTTATTAATTTAATATACTTAATTTTATATATTTATTTATAATGATACTTAATATAGATACTTAATATATTTAATTCTTATCTTAACTATATTTTTATTATATATTTTTATTATTCTTATTTTAATCTTTATTTTTTAATTTTTTTCAGTTAATTTTTATTTATAGTTGTTACTTTCCTTATATTTTTGGTTTATTTAAAAATTAATAAAAGTGTTTTTGATTAATACTAAATTTTTTAATACTATTATTTTTTATTAAAATTGTCTTTTTAGATTTTTTATAAAAAAATTTATTAAATACTTTTTATAAATAGTTATTATTCTCTATTTGTTATAATATTATTCTCTATATTATAATACATCTTTATTTATTAATAATACTCTTTATTTATTAGTAATATTCTTTAAATAATGATTATAATTTTTTAAATAAATATTATAAGTAATCATTTGATTTTATTTAGAAAATAGGTCTTTATTTTAGATCTCTATTAGCAGGCCTTTATTTTTAGGTCTTTAGTAGGTCTTTATTCATAGATCTTTATTAGCAGATCTTTATTTGAATATATTTATTAGCAGGTCTTTATTAGTAAAATATTTAATCAATTATATTTTATAATGGTGGACAATTTATGAGCGTAAAAATTAATGAAAATTATCTTTTATTACAAAATAGCTATTTATTCATTGAAATTGCAAGAAGAATTGATGAATTTCAGAAAAATAACCCCGAAGTTGATATAATTCGTATGGGAATTGGAGATGTAACAAAACCTTTAACACCAGCTGTTTTAAATGCTTTTAAAAAAGCTGTTGCTGAGATGGGTGATGAAAAAACATTTATGGGTTATGGCCCTGAGCAAGGTTATCCTTTTTTAATTGAAACAATTATAAAAAATGATTTTGAGCCATTAGGCGTTAATTTAGAGTTAGATGAAGTCTTTATTAGTGATGGATCAAAGTGTGATACTGGTAATATTCAAGAAATATTCGATTTAAATAATAAAATTGCTGTAACTGATCCTGTTTATCCAGTTTATGTAGATACCAATGTAATGGCTGGTCGAACTGGTCATATTAAGGATAATGGTATGTATGAAGGATTAGTTTATTTGCCTTGTATTCAAGAAAATGATTTTGTACCAGAATTACCTAAAGAAAAGGTAGATATAATTTATCTCTGCTTCCCAAATAATCCTACTGGGACTACACTTAATAAAGAACAATTAGCTAAATTTGTAGAATATGCAAAAGAAAATGAATCTATAATATTATTTGATGCAGCTTATGAGAAATTTATAACTGAAGATGATGTTCCTCATAGTATTTATGAAATAGATGGAGCTAAAGAGGTAGCTATTGAATTTAGAAGTTTTTCAAAAACTGCAGGTTTTACTGGAACTAGATGTGCATATACTATTGTTCCAAAAGAGCTTAAAGCTGTAGATAGCTATGGTAACTTACAATCTGTTAATGAACTTTGGAATAGGAGACAAACTACAAAATTTAATGGTGTTTCTTATCCTGTTCAAAAAGCTGCTGAAGCTACTTTCACAGAAGAAGGAAAAAAAGAAATAATGGATAATATTGAGTATTATATGAACAATTCAAAAATAATTCGAGAAAGCTTAGCTAATATAGGTTTAAGTGTTTATGGTGGTGTAAATTCTCCTTATATTTGGGTTAAAACTCCTAATGATATGGATTCTTGGGACTTTTTTGATCTTCTTCTAAATGAAGCAAATGTGGTTGGAACTCCTGGTGCTGGTTTTGGTTCTAGTGGAGAAGGTTATTTAAGACTTACTGCATTTAATTCTTTAAAAAACACTAAAGAAGCAATGAAAAGGATTTCTGAATTGTCTTTTTAGATATTTAAAATATATGTTTTAAATAAAAATAAGAAGGAAATGGTATTTTGTTTAATGGAAAACACATCTCTTACTGGTTAGACAGTACAGAAATGAAAAACTATTCTTCTCTTAAAGAAGAGGTAAAAGTTGATGTTGCTATTATTGGTGGTGGAATAGCTGGAATAACAACAGGGTTTATTCTTAAAAAACAAGGATTCAATGTTGCTTTAATTGAATCTAATCGTATCGTTGGTGATGTTACTGCTGGAACAACAGCTAAAATCACTATTACATCTGGTTTAATTTATAGTAATCTTTTATCTAAATTTGGAAAAGACTTTGCTTTAAAATTTTATATGGCAAATTTTGATGCTTTTAATACTATTAGTAATATTGTCAATGAATTTAATATTGATTGTGATTATAGAGTCTCTCCTTTGTGTTTATATTCTTCTGATGAAAATTCTTTTCATTTAATTAAAGATGAGTATGATTCATTAGAAGAGCTTGGAGTTCATGCAAAACTTACTGATGAGTTACCATACCCTCATAAAGGATTGGGGATATTACATGATAATCAAGGTGAATTTCATCCAAAAAAATACTTAAATTTTTTAGCTGATTCTATTGATGGTAATGGTTCTTTTGTTTTTGAGAAAACACGAGTTTTTAGTATTGAAGATGCTCCAAAGGATTTATTCTATGATTCTGATTTGAAAAAGATTTCTAATGGTAATTATAATGATTTAAAATTGATTCATACTGAAAATGGAAATATTTTAGCTAATTTTGTAGTTGTAGCTACTAATTCTCCTATATATGATCCAGATTCTGTCTGTAATTTTATGCATCAAAATAAGTCATATATAATGGGAGTTTATACTAATAAAAATAAAGATTCTGGTATGTTTGTAGATATTAACCCATTTCATTCTTATAGATCAACTAATACTGATAAGGGAGAAATGGTTATTGTTGGTGGTGAACATCATGATATTGGTGAGGTTGAAGATACTTGGGAGTGTTATAAAAACTTAAGTAATTATATTGAAGAAATTTTCGATACAACCGATATTGAATATTTTTGGTCTAACCAAGACAATAGAGCTGTAGATGAGGTTCCCATAATTGGTGAAACTTCACATAATGGTGTTTATATAGCTACAGGATTTGGAAGTTGGGGAATGACTACTGGAACTATATCAGCTAATGTTATTTCTCAATTAATATTAAATAAACTTGGTAAAAAGAGAATAAAACTTAATGAAGGAAAAGAAAATTTAAGAATAGATGATTATATTAATATTTTTGATCCTCAAAGATTTAAGGATAAAGAAGGCCATAAAGATATTGAGGAATGTTTAAATAGGTTGGATAGAGGATCTAAAATTGAAAATTCTGATACTTATGAGTTAAATGATGAGGAATCTCAGTGTTTATCTAAGTATTTGTTAGAATTAGATTTTGAAGAAGCAAAAATTGTTAATATTGGAAATCATTCAGTAGCAATTTATAAAGACATTGATTCTAATTTTTATGGGGTTGAATCAAGATCTACTCATAGTGGTTGTACTCTTGTCTGGAATACAGCTGAAAAATCATGGGAATGTCCTAAATTTGGGTCAAGATTTAGTTTTAATGGAAAAGTGATCCATGGACCTGCAATTTATGATTTAAAATCATATATTTAAAAAATTCTCATGTATTATTAGTTCTTATTTGCTTTTTAAGCAATTTAATTTTAATTTTAAGTAATCTTTATTTTAATTTTAAGCAATTCTCATTGCAATGTTTCCAGCTTCTTTAAGTACTTCATTTTTCTGGTTTAAATCTTCTTTTGAATGAATTCCTGCAGCTATTAATGTATTTACAACATTAAAATTCATAAAATCGTATAAAAATGCTTTTTGATTTTTTATATATTCTTCATAAACTTTAGTATCAGGATTTCCTTGAGTGTATATTAAAATAACTTTTTTCCCATCAACATTTCTATTTTCATTATTATATATACTATAAAATCTATCTGTGAATAGTTTAGTTTGTGCTGTAACTTCACCAAAATAAATTGGAGATCCAACAATAATATAATCTGCATCCTCCATTTCTTTATGAATTTTATTTATATCATCATCTAAATCACATGATTCATTTTCTTTGCAATATCCACAAGCTTGACAAGGATTTATATTTAAACTGTTTAAAGATACTAATGCAGTTTCGTGATTATTTTCATCTGCTGTGTTTAGTATTTTTTTAATTATTGTATTTGTACTACCTTCCTTATTTGGACTTCCTGAAAATGCCATAATTTTCATAAATTCACCCCATCCTTAAAATTTAAAGTTTATTAACTATTTTAATTAAATTATACTATTTTAATTAATTTTATAAATTAATTTTATAAGTTAATTTTAGAACCTAATTTTATAAACTGATTCTATATAAGATATAAATTAATTTATATATAATTTAATTTATATATAAACTAGATTATATTTATTATATTAATATTATATTTAATATTATATTAGTTTATAACTAATTTAATAATTTATTTTATAATAATAATATCAATAATAATATTAATAATACTATTAATAATACTATTAATAATAATATTAATAGTAATATCTATAGTAATATCAATAGTAATACTTAAAATAACAGTGGTAATAATAAACTTAGTAATATTCATGTTTTTAAGTTTGTTATTTAAGCTTTTTATTTAAATTTTTATCTAAATTTCTTTGTTTTTTAGAGTTTAAGAGGGGTTTTAATGGTTTCTGATAAAGATCTTTTTGATGGAATGAGTGAAAATAATAAAAATAGGTATAAAAAAGATACGATCAATAGATATGGTAAGCGTTCATTTAAAAAGGCTGATAAAAAGCTTAAAAAGATGAGCCCTGCTGAATGGGAAAATTATCAATCTAACTTAAACAACCTAATTCAAGAAATAGCCAACTCTATGGATAAAAATGAATATAATTCAAAAAAAGTTCAAAAATTAATATTTAAGCATTTTAAATTAGTTGGGACTTTGAATCCAACAAATAAAGAATCATATATTGAGTTAGCAAATCTTTACTGTGAACATGAAGACTTTATAGTGTTTTTTGATAATTATCATAAAGGATTGGCCCAGTTTATGTCTAAAGCTATGATATATTTTGCAAATAATGATTCTAGAAATTAATTCCAGAAATTAATTTTTTAACTAACAATTTTTAATTATTTATATTCTATTTAATCAACATTAAACATTAAATTATATATACTAATGTATATCAATATAAACTATGAAAGAAAAGGCAATAAAAATAGAGGATTCAGATTCATTCCAAACAATATTCACAAAATATGGGGCAATAGCTTTAGATAAGCAAGAATGCTTTGGTGAAATTATTGGAGATACTATTGGGAATTTAAATATTGATGATGGAGTTATATCTTTTGGAGATGATTTAGAATTTCCAGTACAGATAATTGGGACCTTATCCAACGAAAATAATAAGTGGCATTGGGCATGGGATAATGAAGAGGTAAACTTCCCTGAAAATTTAATCAAAGAGTCTTTTGATGTTAAAAAAATTGGTGAAAAATATAGTATTGGTCAGTTCACTACCGATGTATTTGATGCTGATTTACTTGAATCTCATTTGATAGCTATGACTGTTTCAGGCATTATGGATGATGATGCTTATTATGCAGTTGATCTAGGAGAAGTTACAATCTTTGTAACTATTAAATCTGATAAAATTCAAAAAGACAACTCAATTGAAAGATTTATAAATGTTTATAATAAGTTTCAAAAGGAATTTGATGTTAAACCAAGACTTGCATTTGAAGCTTATACTAAACTTAGAGGCTATAAATATAAGGAAAGAGATGAGTTTTCAGTAGCTAAAATTGATGAATCAAGAGTTATAGTTGGATTTTCAGAAAGAGGTAATGTAACTCATATTCAAACTATGTTAGAATAATTTAATCTCTATTTTATGTTTTCATTTCTATTTATTATAGTTTAAATATTTTAATACTTTTTGCATATATTTTATTAATATATTTATTCTATCAATATATTATTTTTATATTATTTATAAGATTATTTCTAATATTAATTATAATATTATTTTTAGTATTATATCTGATATTAGTTATAATATTATTTTTAATATTAATTATAATATTATTTTTAGTATTATTTCTAATATTTAGCTTATATGGCATTTAAAATTTTGGTATTTGGGCATTCCTAGTATTTTGAGTGGTTTTATGGATAAAGAATTAATTCAAGAAATAAACTATGAAATATCAATATTAATTGATTCTGGTTTTTATTGCAATGAGGAGATACTTGAAATTATAGAAGAACAGTTTATTGATGAAGATATACCATTAGATGTTCTTGATAACATAATCTTAAATAAATATAATGAGAATATATCTAAACAAAAGAATTGGGAAGAAAAAACTGACTTTGATAGAATTAGGGAGTGTTTTAATCAGATTAATAAAGAAAACATAATAGCTATCCATAATGCAGGTTATACTATAGATGAAGGTGTTCATGATGCTTTTGAAGTATTTCATCACCTTAAAACCAAAAATAGGTCTCCTGAGGGATTTTGTTTCTATAATTTTCAAGATATAGAAGTAGCTATTAATTATAATCTGTTAAATATTGCTTTTGGTGATTTTACAGACAATGAGGAAAAATCATTAGATATAGGTAAAAAAATAGCTAATATTTTTAAAGTCAATGGTTTTTCTGTTAAATGGAATGAAAATATTAATACAAGAATTGAAATTAATCCATTTAAGTGGGAGAAATCCTTTGATAATCAAGAATATGAAATGGAAGGAGCTTTTAATTCTTATTTAAAGAATTATAAATAATTAAGAATATTTATGAAACAAAAAACTTTAAGGTTAATGGAAGATGCAATTTCATCAGCTGGAAGATGGACTTGGTTAGAAACATCTGAAAATTCTATTCAACTTGATTTTGAGGATGTTCAATTGTATAAACCAAGCTTAGAAAAATATACTAAACATTCTAGTGAAATAACTATCCGTTTAGCTGATGATCCTTTTTTTACTATTTATTATAATGATTATCAAGATATAAATTTTTTAAACATAAAAAATAATTTAAACATAAAAAATAGTAAAAAAAAGAATTACTTTTTAAAAGAAGAAGATCTTCAAATTAAAGATGATTTTTCATATAAAATAATAGAAAATGGACTGAAATTTCAAGATTTTAATCTTTTTGAGAAAATAAATAAGGATTATAAGTTTAAAAAGACATTTTTAGGAAACATTGATCATTTTTCTAATATTAATAATGATTTTTTTAATATTGACGTTGATTTTTTATTAGTAGTCATTTTTGATGATATTGCTATTGTTTGTGGAGCTAATCAAATTAATTTTTTCAATGATTTTGAGTCTTTAAATGATCATGATATTAAAAAGCTTTCTAATCAATGGTGGGTTTACTGGGTTGATTATTGGAAATCTAAAAAAACTGATCATGAATATGAGTATGATCCTGCTTGTGAAGTATTTTTATGGATATAAGTTTTCAGAAATACAATTTTTCATGATATAAATTTTCATAATATAAATTTCTATGGTATAGACTTGTATTATTATAGATTTGTATTATTATAGGTTTTATTATTATAGACTTTTATAATATAGCTTTTTAATTTATTTTATTTCTAATTTATTTTATTTTTAATATATTATTTCTAATGATTTTAATTTTATTAAATGATAATTTTATTAATGTTTTTAATAATATATTATAATAGGATTATTTACTATGAAATCTAATTCACATTATAAATCAGAAGATATAACTATTGAGGATATAGTCAATTGTTTAAATGATTTAGAAAGTATTGATTCATTTTTTATATTAGAAAGAGGAGATTGTAGCTATCTCCAATGTATAAATTATAAAGGTCATTTATTAATTGAAGAGAGAGTTTATAAGGATAATAGTTTTAAACATTATGTTTTAGGGCATGATTATAACATCTTTAATGAAAATGAAGTCAAAAAAGATGGGATATGTGATACTGATGAAAGTATAATGTTTAATGTAGGGCATGAAAATAAAAAATCTTATTTTAATAATGATAGACTAGCTATTGATGATAAATTTTTCAAAAGATTTTCAAATGAACTTTTTTCTTTAGAAGAAACTATTAATATTTTTACTAATTATTATACTAATATCCCATTTGAATTTATCACAAAGAGAGATATAACTCATGAGTTTGGAGAGTTAGAAGAAGGATTTATTTTTATCAAATGGCTAAATTCAGCAGTTGATAGTTTTAAGGAAGATTTAGATGAATTTATAACAATTATCGAACCTTTTATAATCGATGAACTTAAAAAAGATTGTATTGGTCGTAAAATTGTTTTTGATGAAAAAATGATTGAAGGGCTAAATTTTCCTGAAAATGAAGATATTAATGGAAATAATATCAAATGCTCAGTTTTTCAAGTCATAGACGTTTTCTGGGCTGTTGAGTCTATCATTGAAATTGCTAAAAAATATGAGTTTATATATGATATTGTTATTTTTAAAAAGAAAAGTCTTGAGGATATTGAGCTTATAAAAATAAGTATTGAAGATTTCAGCTAAATTATCCTATCAGACAACACATAAACAATATTTAAAAATCAATGAAACTAATAAACAGAAAACTATAAAATAATAAACTTCATTAGCCAATTTGTTATTATTCATGACCATCACCCTCAAATATCAAGTTATTACTTTTAGTTTTCCACATTAATAAACCTTACTATTAATTTTGTAATGGTGAAAAATATCATTATAAAAAACACAAAAAAAATGATAAATCAAAAGATTTTCATATAAAGAAATTGAGGGAAATAAGAAAAATCAAGAAGAATTAGAAATTATTAAAAATATTAAATGATTGTATATAGATATAATAATTAGATATAGGATTATAATAATTAAATATAGATTGAGTACATTAAAAAGTAATAATATTAAAATAAAAAAGAATCAAAAATAAAAAATTTAGTTAATAAAAAATCATTAATCAAATTTTTTAATTAATAACATATAAAGCATCTCTTTTACTAATTTGTTTTAAGCTGCTTGTACCTAATCTTAAATTTTTAACAATTTTTGAATATTTTTTAGGTATTTTAAATCTTAATATTATTTTTGCTGATTTTCCAGGTTTTAATGCTTTTAATTTAGCACTTGCAGTATATTTTTTAAGTTTAGGATGAATTTTACCGATATTTTTGTCGCCTGACTTTTGATACCACATTGATATTTTTGTTGCTTTTGAAGTTTTTGATCCTACATTAGCTACTTTAATAACTAAGTAATCTATAGTTCCTCTTCTATAACTTTTTTGACTATAATAACCTGCGGTTATTGGTTGGGATTTACCCAATGACAATTGAGGAGCATCAGTAACTTTAACTAAAATATATCTTGGTTCCATTGATTATTTTCCCATTTGCTTTTAATTCTTTTTTTCCGTTAGTTCCATCAAATAGGTAATTATAACCATTACAGCTACCATTAAGATTAACTTTAATAAGATACCATCCTGTTTTTTTATATGTATGTGATATCCATTTAGTAGTTTTCTTTTTAGTACCATCATCAAAATCTATAGTTGCACCTTTGACTTTCATACCTTTTAAATTAGTTACTACTATATCGCCTCCACTATTTATTGAAGCTTTATATTTAATTTTATTTCCTTTAGCTACTTGGAAAGCATAATCTTTATAGGATTTCCATTTTTTGGGAATTTTATTTTTTTCAATGGTCTGAATTCCTTTATTTGCACTCAATTGTGTAAAACTATCTGCATTAGGACCGGTTACTTCAAACCCATCAGTACCATATTTTCCGTCTGCCCAAGTTGCAGATATTGAGAATAATACTAAAAATGATAATAGTATTGCAAATATTCCCACTCTGGTTTTATTAATATTCAAATTTTCCACCCCTTATTAATTTGAAAAATCTTTCTTTTTTTGCTAATATTTTTTATAATATCTAATATATTTAGTTTATTAATATTTTCAATTTTTTTATTATATATATTATATTAAATTAATTTATTATCTTATTATAATTTATATAAATAATAATTTATAATAAATACAATTTTTCTAATATCAAATGAAGTTTATAAATTATCATTTGTAATTGAAAATATATATAGTTTTGTTATTTAACAATATTATTAATTAAGATTATTGTTAGTTTTGTTTAATCTTATTGTTATTTTTATATTTATTTTTTTAAATAATTAATGTTTATTTTAATCTACTATCTATCTAGTTTATAATATAATATATTTTCTAATAATTTTTATAAGCTGATTAAGAAATTGGAAATAGTATTAAAAATAGCTATTATAGTTAATAATAAAATTAATACTAATTTTGTTATTATTCATATTATTCATTATTAACAATTAACTTAATATAGGATAATTTAACAATAGTATAATTGGATTGATTTTTTGATTTTAAGTTAAAAAAATATATTTTAATAAAATCAAATAGTCTATTATCTTTATAAATATAATATCTTTATAAAAAACATTAATATTGTAGAAAAATGAAAAATTTAATTATTATTATATTATAAATATTAACTGTATAAAACTTAAGTTAACTATAATCTATGTTAATTATAATTTAAGTTAACTATAATTTAAGTTTGATGATTATTTAATGGTTTAGGAGATTCAAATGACTTGTAATATTTTAGTTGGTGGAGCTTGGGGAGACGAAGGTAAAGGAAAATGTATAACTTATCTTTGTGATAATGATAAACCCAGTATAATAGCTCGTGCTGGAGTTGGACCGAATGCTGGTCATTCAGTAGAGTTTAATGGTGAAAAATATGGTTTACGTCTTACTCCTTCAGGTTTTGTAAACAGAGACGCGAAACTTCTGATTGGTGCAGGAGTTCTTGTTGATCCTGAAGTATTTTTCCATGAATTAGATTACCTTGATAAGTATGATATTAAAAGTAGGTCCTTTATGGATTATCGATGTTCTATGATAGAACCTGAACATAAAGAGCGTGATCAAGCTTCAGAACATCTTTTCAAGAAAATTGGCAGTACTGGAACTGGATGTGGTCCAGCTAACGCTGATAGAGTACTTAGAACAGCTAAGATGGCTCAAGACCTTCCTGAACTTGAAAATTATACTACTGATGTTCCTTTGGCAGTTAATGAAGCTATTGACAATGGTGAGGAAGTTTTTATTGAAGGATCTCAAGGCTTTGGACTTTCTCTTTATTATGGAACTTATCCTTTTGTAACTAGTAAAGATACAACAGCTAGTACTTTTGCAGCTGATGTTGGAGTAGGACCAACTAAGATAGATGATGTTATCATTGTTTTTAAATCTTATATTACTCGTGTAGGTGAAGGACCTTTCCCATCTGAAATGCCTCAAGATCAAGCTGAAGAATTGGGCATTGAAGAATATGGTACTGTTACAGGAAGAAGAAGGAGAGTAGGTCTTTTTGATATGGATTTAGCTAAGGAAGCTTGTATGATAAATGGTGCAACTCAAATAGCTTTAACCTGTGTTGATCGTCTTTTCCCTGATTGTGAAAGAACTCAGGATTACTCTGCACTTTCTGGGGAGACTAAGAGTTTTATTGATGAAATTGAAAAAGAAACTGGTGTTCCTGTTACAATAATATCTACTGGTCCTGATTTAAAAGATACTATTGATTTAAGGAAAGAATTATTATAATTAATTTAAATATAATATTAAATCGTATATTATACTTTCTTATTATATTTTTTTATTATATTCTCTTATTATTTCTATTATTATATTTTTTATTATATTACATACCTATTTTTATAGAATAGAATTTATTTTTTAATAATTATTCATTTTTTAATAATTATTTTAATATTTATTTTTAATTTAAATTATGGCAAATTCTGTAAATTTAAGGGTTTATTTTAATAATAAAACTTTTATAAGTATTTTTCATTTTATTCTTGCTATTCCATCTACTTTGTCGAAATCTTTGTCAAAACTGATTATTTTTTCAGCTTTTAACTCTTTCATTTTTTCAACTATTAAAACATCAACTAAAGATAAGCTTCCATCATATTTCAGATGATTAACCATCGCTTTATCATATAAATTGTTTGTGGTGAGAATTGTATAATTATCTTTAATATTATTATATACTATATTAGCTTTTTTACCTCCTCCAAGATAACCCACTTTAGCTATTGTTTCTAATATTACTCCATCGGTTACCATACAATTGTCTTCTTCTTTTATTACATCTAATAATGATATTGCATTATTATGCCATTGATCTTTTTTAATAGTTAGTGCAATAAAATAACATGAATCAATGAAAATCAAGTTTATAATCTCCTTTTCAATTTTTTTAGATCATGTTTACTCATTTTTTTTAATTCTACTGCATCTGTAGGGGTTTCTAAATCAATTATTCCTATAATATCTCTTAATTTACTTTTTTCACGGAACTTGATTTTTATTTCACCATTATCATCTTCTATCCATTCAACAATATCATTTGGCTTTAAGTTATATTTTTTCCTTATTTCAGAGGGGATTATTGTTTGATTGTTATCATAAATTTTACTACTTATCATAGCTAATCACCAATTATATATTATATTGATAGTTATACTTAAATCTATTCAAGACAATATTCTTTTTTGGCTATCTATTTTAATTTTATATTTTATTATCACTAATTCAAATGTTTTATCTTTTATCTATTTTTAGGATTTTATATCTTAATCGAAGTGTTTTAATTGTTTATTATTGTATTAACTATTTTCAATAGTTTTTTATTTTTCATTTTTTATCTTTATTTTTTATTATTTTTATTGAATAGAATTTATTTTTTAATAATTATTCATTTTTTAATAATTATTTTAATATTTATGCTCAGTTTTTTTTATTATTTTTAATAATCATTTAATTTTAATTTCAGGGGGGGGGGGGTAGCTATTGTTTTTGTTTTAGGTAGTAATTAGTAATATTTATATAGAAGTATTTTTATATTATATTTATAACATAGTGAGTGTTCTCATTGTATTCGTTTTTCTTATATTGTATATTTATAATAGGAGTGAAAAATATTTTATTTAAGGATATATTTAGGGATAATTGTTTTATTTTATTTATTTTTGTGTTAACTTTCTTATTTTTGAGTTTGTCTAGTGTTAGTGCAGCTGAGTATAATTTTACTAGTTCTAATATTACTGATGATTTTCAAAGTGTTATTGATAATGATACTGATGATAAGTTAGTGATTAATCTTGATGATGGTGATTATAGTTTGGATCAGATTAATGTGTCTCGTAATGCTACTATTCAAGGTAAAAGTCGAAATACTAAAATAGTTGGAACAGGAAATGGTATTTTATTTAATATTAAATCAAATAATGTTAAGATTATAAATTTAACTATCACTGGTTTTGATACAGCTATACAATCTAATAATGGTGATTTAAGGATTGATGGTAATAACATCACAACTAATGGTATTAGTATTGATATACATAGTGTTGGTAATGATTTAAAAGGAATAAACATTGAAAATAATATCATTGTTTCTTCAATTGCTAATTATAATCGTGGGGCTCTTTATATTTCTGCTCTTGATAATAGTAATATTATTATATCTGTTTCTTTAATTGGTAATAATATAAGAGGTAATAGTCCTAGTGATTCTAATGGTGTTCGTATTCGTGGAGCTGGTTGTAGTAATAATATAACTTTCACCAACAATAACATCACAGGATCATATGGTGGTATTTATCTGTATGGAGCTAGTAGTAACAACGCTAATATATCTTTCATTAACAATAACATAACAGGAGAATCTCGATATGGTGTTTCTTTTGATGCATCTAGTAGTAACAACTCATGGTTTCAGTTTTCTAACAACAAAATCATAGGATCATATGGTGGTGTTGATTTGTCTGTAGCTATCAGTAGTAACACCAATATATCTTTCACTAACAACAATATTATAGGAACACCTAATGGCGTTCATCTATTCTCATACAGTAGCAAAAACACTAATATATCCTTCAATAACAATAATATCACTGGAATATCAAATAAAGGTGTTCAACTATCTTCATACAGTAGTAACAACACTAATATATCTTTCATTAACAATAACATAACAGGAACAGATTGTGGTGTTGATTTATCTGTATACAAAAACAGCAAATCACAAGTTATCTTCACCAAAAATAATATCACAGGGGGGCTCTATGGTGTGTATGTTTATTCTTTTGAAGGTAATATTAGTGGTGTTAGTTTTTTGAATAATAATATAACTTCTTATTATGGTGATGGATTTTATTTTGAATACTTTGAATCTCCTGATAGGATAATACCAATTACATCTATTAATATAAGTAATTTTACAATTAATTATAATAGTATTTTTGCTACAAATGGAATTGGTTTGAATTTTGCTGGTTTATATTCTAAATGTCGTGTTAATGTTATTGTCAAATATAATCATATTAATGCTCTTATTGGCGTGAATATCACTGGTTTTAATCTGAATAGTAGTTTTGATTATAATTGGTGGGGTTTTAATGATATAAATGGTAAGATTTTAGGTATTAATACTAAAAATCATTATATATTAAATATTATCAATATTTCTAGTTTAAACAACCTTAAACATGGTGATAATGTTTCATTTATCTTTCTAGTATTGAATACTACTTTAAAAAATGATTGTGTTGAGAATTTACCTTATTTTGTGGTGAATGGTACTTTTAATGGTGTTGAGTATATTACTAGTACTAATGATTTGTTTGAGAATAATTTCACCATTTTTGGTGGTAATCAGACTTTAGATGCTTCTTTGGATGATCAATATGTGACTTTTAATTTCATTGTTAAAAACATTACTAATTCCACTATTGTTATTAGTCCTTATACTGTTAATATTGGTGAAAATATTGCTATTTATGGTCAATTAGATGGTTATTCTGGTGATGGTTCTGATTTTTTAACTGTTAGTATTGATGGTAATGATTTTAATGTTACTGTTGAGGCTGCTGGTGGTTGGAATTATAATTATACTGCGTATTCTACAGGAAACATAAGTGTAATTATCAGTTATTGTGGTAATGAAAATTATACTGGTTTTATCAATGCTACTAGTTTTAATGTTGCAAAATATAATACAAATAGTACTATATATATTAATCCTTTAAATGTTTTTGTTGGTGATAATGTTGTTATTAGTGGTTATTTAGCTAATTATACTAATATTGGTGTGGTTAATGTTATTGTTGATGGTCATAGTTACTTAGTGGATGTTAATGATACTACTGGTTTTTGGAGTTTAAGTTATATAGCTACTCATGCTGGACTTATTGATGTGATTGTTGCTTTGTTTGGAAATCCTTTTTATGAGGATTTTACTAATTCTACTAATTTTGATGTTATAAAAGCTGATACAAATAGTACTATTGTTATTGATCCTTTAAACGTTTTTGTTGGTGATAATGTTGTTATTAGTGGTTATTTAGCTAATTATACTAATATTGGTGTGGTTAATGTTATTGTTGATGGTTTTAGTGAGTTGGTTGGTGTTGATAATGTAACTGGTTTTTGGAGTTTAGATTATACAGCTAATCGTGCTGGAGCTGTTAATGTGATTGTTGGTTTGTCTGGAAATCCTTTTTATGAGGATTTTAATAATTCTACTAATTTTACTGTTAAAAAGTTTAATGTGGTTTTTACTTTAGCTGTTTTTGGTAAAAATAATTATGGTGAAACTATTAAATTGAAATCTAAGTTAACTAAGTCTACTAATAATGGTTTGTCTTTGAAAGGTAAGTTAGTTAAGTTTTATGTTAACAATAAACTTGTTGGTAGTAAAATAACTGATCTTAGCGGATTAGCTTCCTTTAATTATAAAATTGTTTCTACTAAAAAATTAACTTTTAAAGCTGTTTTTGCTGGTGATTCTGAATATAATAATAAAACATCAAACATTATAACTAAAACAATATCTAAAGCTAAAATTACCATGATTTTAAGCAATAAACTTTATAAAAAGAAGATTAAAGTTACATTAAGGTTTAAAGGAAAACCATTAAAAACTAAATGGGTTAAATTTTATGTTAAAGGAAAATATATTGGAAAAGCTAAAACCAATAGTAAAGGGGTAGCTTTATTCAAATATACTAAAAAACATGGAAAATTAGCTGTCAAAAGTGTTTTTATGGGGGATAATTTATTTAAAAGTATTCAATATTCACGAAAAATAAAATTATAATATTGAAGGGAGTATAAAAACATTTTTAAGGTATTTTACGAGAGTTTTGTATTATTCAATCTATAAAACATTTAATATTTTATAAAATTCTAAAAATAGGACTATTTTTCTTTTTTTATAGTTTATTACCAAAGATTTGCTACAGATGATTAATTCTGATCAATATTTAATATTTCTAAATATTCTTAATTGGAATTAAAATATTTTTAGAAGTTTTTTATAAAAATTTGAGAGTGATTATCTATTTCAATTTTTCAGTATTACAATATTATATACTTCTTTTTTAAATTTATATTTTATATTTTATAGATTATCTTTATTTTTTGTTGTTTTTATTGAATATATCTTTATTAGATATAGTTTTTTTATTACTTATTTCAATATTTATCCTTATTTTTTAATTACTATTTTTTTATTAAATAAAGGCTCATTCTCATTTTAATATTTATTTTTCTTTTATTTTTAATTTAGAGACGGGGGGGGGGGGNNTAGCTATTGTTTTTTGATTTTTGGTAGTAATATTTATATAGGAGTATTTTTATATTATTATATTGTAACATAGTGAGTGTTCATTTTCATTATGTTATTATTTTTTTGGCTTTGTAGAAACCCTTTTTTTATTATATCTGATTGATTGGATAATGAGGTGAAAAAAATTATGGAAAGTAAAAATTTTGTGCGAGATTTTCATAATGAAATAGGAAATTATAGGATGTTTAAATTATATTTAGTTATTATTGGATTGTTTTGTGTTCTTTTTTTAAGCTTTAATTGTGTTTCTGCCATTGAATTTAATGCTACTACTGATGATAATGTTACTGCTATTTTGAATAATGTTAGTGCAAATTATACTAGTGATGTGAATATTATAAATCTGGCTAATGGTACTTATAATAGTTCCAATTTTCAAACAACCTCTCCTGCTACATTAAATAATGTTAAAAATTTAACTATACGTGGCTCAGGTAATGGTAATACTATTATTAATGTTGGAAGTGCTTTTATTCAGCCGAATAATTCTAATATTACATTTGAGAATATTAATCTTAATGTAATTACTCCTATTATTGTTAGAAACACTGCAACTAATCTATATTTTATTAATTCATATTGGTATGTTCAATATTATGGTGATACTACAAAACATTTCAATAATTTGTATTTGTATAATTCTACTATTTTCATGAATCCACCAGCTGTTTCTATGGGTCAGGTTCAAAGAGGTATATATTGTACTAATGTTTATGCTTATGATAATTCATATATTAATATTAGACCAGGAACTGCAAGTTGGAATAATGGTGGTACTGCTCAAGTTTTTTATATTGTAGCTAATGTTTATCTTACAGATTCAAGATTGTATTTTACCTCGAATTATGCTGCTGCTGCTCTTTATAAAGCTGGGGTTTTAGGTAATTTAGTAGCTAATCGTTCCGATCTATACTATTACTCTTATTCTAGACTTAATAAGGCTTATTATCCATATTTTATTCAGGGTAGGGTTGATATTTATAATTCTACAATTTATGCTTATGGTAGAGAATATCTAGATCGGGTAAATGTCAATTTTGCATCGTCTGGTACTATTCAGAATAGTGTTTTCTTACCTGGTTCTTTTATTCGCTCTGGAACTGTTAGTGCTAATTATAATTTTTTCATGGATCAGCCAGGTTCAAGTTGGAGTAATGTTAATTATCCTAATTTTCAAGTTTCGTATCGGTATTATTATGATGAAGTGATTGGTACCTCGGATGGTAATGAGATATTGACTGTGGATATGTTTAAATTAACTAATGATCCTGGTTTATCTAATGTTTATTATCTTCCTTTTAAAATTGTTATTAGTAATCTTACTGGTTCATCTAATAGTACTCTTGAGAATGGTACATTGGAATTATATGATACCAGATTTAATCTAAAATTATCCAATATTAATGTTACTAAAATTGCATTTAATTATAGTATATATTATACAGATAAGGATGGTAATAGTATTTTATATAAATCGGGTGGTCTTGATAAATATTTTAAGGCTGTAACTATTCCTGATATGTTTTATACTCATAGGGATAATATTACTATTACTCGTTTTAGTCCAGATGGAGTTAATTCATCGGGTAATATTTCTATTTATATAAATAATTCTCATATACTTGATTTGGATTTGAATGATTATGATGATGGAATCTTTGTTTTTTGCCCATATGAAGATTTAAATTCTTCTTATCAAGATTTATACTTTAACTTTAAATATACAAATTATATTAATTTCACTGTTGTGTATAATGGTGATGCTGATTTTAATCGTCAAAATCAAAGTGTAAGTATTTATCCTTTTTCTACTATCAATGTGGATAATGTTCATGTTGGTGATACTGCGGTTATTACTGGTGTTTTAGCTAATTTTACTGTGATTGGTTTTGTTAATGTTACTGTGGATGGTAAAGTCTATAGTGATGTTGTTGTGGATTTTGTTGGTGGTAATTGGACTGTGAGTCATCTAACTAATCATACAGGAACTTATAATGTTACTGTTAGTTATATTGAGTCTGATATTGGTAATTTTACTGGTTTTAGTAATAGTACAAGTTTTGAAGTTAGTAAGTTAGCTAGTAATTCTAGTATTGTTATTCCTGTTGATATTAAGGTTAATGAAACAGTTTTAATTTCTGGTGTTTTATCTGATGAGAATAATAATACAATATCTGGTGCTAATTTAGAAGTTATTGTTGATGGTGAAACCTTTAATGTGACTACTGATTCTGTTGGTGTTTGGGGTTTAAATTATACTCCTGAACATTCTGGTGTCTTTAATTTATCTCTCTTTTATCAGGGTGATAGTCGGTATGTTGGTTTTGTTGAAAATATGGCTTTTAATGTTAGTAAGTTAGCTACTACTTCTAGTATTAATATTCCAAGTAATGTTAAAGTAGGAAAATCGATTAGTGTTTCTGGTGTTTTGACTAGTGGTGGTAAACCATTGGCTAATAGGATTATTAGTGTTATTGTTGATGGTAAAACTTATAAGGTTACTACTAATGGTCTTGGTGTTTGGAAACTTTCCTATACTCCTAAAATAGCTGGAAAATCTACTATGAAGGTTTATTTTGCTGGTAATGATGTTTTTGCTGGCTTTAATGTTAGTAAGACTTTTAAAGTAGTTGGAAAAGCTAAGATTAGGATTGTTAAGATTTCTAAGCTTGTTAAAGTAGGTAAATATAATGGTTTTAATCTTTATAGTAAAATTTACACCATTAAAAACTTGGGATCTGTTGTGGGTTCTAAGGATTATGTTAAGTATTTTAAGAATTGGTATTTGGAGAAATTGTCTAAAACTAGTGGAGTTAAGTATCAGTTTAGTGCTAAGTCTAGGGTTTTAAAGGTTCAAGCTAAGAATTTAGGTGTTGGAAAACAAGTTAAAATAAAAATACTAGTAACATACAAAAAAAGACTATAAAAATTGTAATTATTTTTTAAGGGAGAGTTTTTAATTTTTTTCTCCTTTTATTATTATTTTTTTTAATTTTATTATATTATTATAGGTTTATATTTCTTTAAAGCCTTTATAATTGTTATATTTGTTTTTAAAGTATTTTATTTTTTTCTCTTTTTTTATTTATTGTGTTTTTATTTTTTAGATTCCTGTTTTGATCTGATTGATTGATAAATTTTTTAATAGTTTTTATTGATTAAATACATATTCATTATTTATATATTAGCATAAATTATTTATTACTTGATTAATAAACTAATTTATTATAAAATACTTTATTATAAACTACTTATTAATAAAATATTATTATTTAATTAAATTTATTTTAAGGTTTTCCATTCATAAATTTTTTAAATGGGGAATATTATGTTAAAAGAAGTTAAAGAACTATTTCCTATTCTTAAATGGGGGAAAAGTTATAATAAAAAGTTTTTAAGACTTGACGTTATAGCTGGAATAACAGTTGGAGCAATAACTATTCCAGAAGCTATTGCTTATTCTTCTTTAGCAGGTTTACCTCCTCAAGCAGGTCTTTATGCTGCTTTCGCTGCTTTACTTGTTTATTTTATTTTTGGAACATCTAATCAACTTTCTATTGGTCCAACATCTGCATTATCTATTTTAGTTGGTTCTACTATTGGAACTATGACTATTGTCAATCCTTCTAATTTTTGGGCTATTGCATCTTTTGTAGGGTTGTTGGTAGGTATTTTTTCTATTGTAGCTTGGATACTTCACATGGAATTTATTTCAAGAGTAATATCTAGAAGTGTTTTAACTGGTTTTTCTGCTGGTGCTGCTGTTTATATAATGGCAACACAATTATCTAAATTGATGGGTATAGATGGTGCAACTGGAGGTTTTTTTAGCAGAATAGCTTTTATTGGAACTCATCTCTATGAGATTAATATAATTACATTAGCTATTGGGATACTATCAGTTTTTTATCTTCTTTTAAGTGAGAAATATCTATCTAAATTGCCTAATGCTTTAATAATTGTGGCTGTTCCTATATTATTATTTACTTTTATCGATTTAAGTTGGCTAGGTGTTAGTTTAGTGGGGAATATTCCTGCAGGTTTACCTATGTTTGAAATTCCAAAAATACCTAACATTGATTTGGGTCTTATAGTTTATTTAGCAGGATTTTGTTTTATTTTAAGCTATGTTGAAGGAATGGGTACTACTAAAATATTAGGATTAAAGAGAGATGATGATTCAGCAGATAGTAACAAAGAACTTCTTGCTTTGGGATTATCTAATATTTCATCTAGTATTGCTCAAGGATTTCCAGTTGGTGGAAGCTTCTCAAGGTCTGCAATCAATGAAGAATCTGGTTCACAATCTCCATTTTCAAGCTTGGTTTCTGCTTTAATTGTTATTATTGTAATATTATTTTTTACAGAATTTTTTAGCCATCTTCCTGAGACTATTTTAGCTGCCATTATAATTGTAGCTGTTACTAAGATTTTTAATTTGAAAGAACTAAAAAGATATTATATAATAAGTAAAAAAGAGTTTGTTTATGCTATAGTTACAGCTGGAGGAGTTTTATTTTTAGGAATTTTGCAAGGTGTTGTTGTTGGAGTTGTAATTTCTGTTTTAGGAATATTATATAATATTTACAACCCACATATTGTTGAATTAGGCCGTGTAAAAGGTACAAGGTTATATAAGGATATACGATTCCATGAACCTGTTGAAACTATTTCTAATGTTCTCATACTAAGGATTGATGGTGCTCAAGTTTTTCTTAATTCTGAAAATATTGATAATGAAATATTAAAAAGAATAAAAGAAAGAAAGGAAATTTCTGTTCTGGTTTTAGATATGGGTAATACTGACTATTTAGATATGGCAGGAGCTGAAAATTTAGAGCTTTTACATGGAATTTTAGCTAAAGAGGGAATTGAACTAAGATTGGCTCATTTAAACTCTCCCGTTAGACAATTATTATGGAAAATGGGTCTAAACAAAAAATTAAACATGTATAAGGGTATTTATCCAACTATAGATGATATTGTAAATAACTGGGAAAAAAAGTATTATGATGAAGAAGAGAAATAACTATATATTTCGTTTTATATTTTTACTTTAATATATTATGTGTTTTAATATTATTGTGTATTTTCATATCTGATATTACTATGTTACTTATTTTAATATACTTATTTTAATATATAGATAAATTTAATGTTTGTTATTACTTATAAAAATTTTTTATTTTTATAAAGCTAAAAAAGAAGCTTTTATTATTTATAATTTTTTATTATTTATAACATTTCCATGAGTATAATTTTTTCATGAATTTATATAATTTAGCAAATTTTATATAGTATGAATAAAATATACTATAATGTTATTATAGCGAGTATTCTCTATAGTAACCCTCCTCAATTATAATATTTCTTGAACATATGTTTCATAGTTTTTCTGTTTTCTTAAAAATTAAAAAATATTCTATATTTACCTACCTTATATTATATTTAGCATCTAAATTATTATAATTGAAGGAGGATTTATTTTATTTTAGTATTATGTTTTATTTTAGTATTATTATTTTTTTTAAAAAAAATAGTGTATTGTATACATGAAATTTAGATATATTCTTTGTAAAATATTAACTTATATTTTTAAAGTTTTTCAATTATTAAAACAGCTTTTTTGTTTTAATGTTCCATATTCACCATTTTTTATAGCTTTTTCTGTAAAATCTAAAGATTTTTCAATGGATATATTCAAATTATTTGTATTCAAATCATTTGTATTTAGATCATTTGTATTCAAATTATTTGTATTTAGATCATTTTTTTTTATTAAATAACTTGTTAAAGCAGCTGAAAATGTGCATCCACTACCATGAGTATTTTTTGTTTCAATAAGAACTTTTCTGATAGTTTTTAATTCATTATTGGTTTTGTTAAAAATAGTATTGATTCCATTTAGATGCCCTCCTGTTATTATAACATTAGAAATCTTTCCAATTTTATAAGCTGCTTCTTTAGCATCATCAGGATTCTCTATCTTCATTCCTGCTAGAATTTCTGCTTCAGCAACATTTGGTGTTGTAATTATAGACTTTGGAAGAAGATATTTTCTGAGAGCATTTGCAATCATTTCTTTTGATTTTTTTATATCTCTTTCATCTTTTAAAAGAGATCCTCCAGCACTTGCAATCATCACTGGATCTACTACAATTTTGATATCATACTCTTTAATTTTTTTAGCTACAGTTTTTATTATTTCTGGAGAATATAACATTCCTGTTTTCCCATAGTTAATATATTCTCCATATCCCTCAAATATTGAGTCAAATTGTTCTTTGATATATTCTGTATCTATTGGCATTAATGAAAATACTTTATTGGGGTTTTGCGAAGTTAATGCTGTTATAACTGAAGTTCCATGAATACCAAGAGCTTGAAATGTTTTCATATCTGCTATTATTCCTGCTCCTCCTGATGGATCTAGTCCTGCTATTGAAATTCCCATCATCTAATCATCTTTTTTAGATTTTTAACTTTTATTTTACGTATTTAATTAAAATTTAATTAGTTTTTATATATTTAATTAAAGTTTAATTATTTAATTAGTGTTTAGCTATTTGATTTAAATTTAATTATTTAATCAAATTTAGTTATTCAATCAGGTCTTGTAACTTTTAGTCTTTCTGCACCATGAATAGATTCAACACCTATTTTTAAATCTTTTAAATAGCTTTGTGCTTCACATCCTGAGCCATGAATCATTATTTCTCCGAGGTCTTCTGCTATGTTCACATCAAGAGACATATAAAATGAATCATATATTACAGGGTCAAATCCATTTTTATTTGCTTCTTTAATATGATTTTTGAAGCTAAATTCTCCAAACTTCATATCGATAGATAATGGTTTTATTATAAGACCATTTGTTCCTCCTCCTTTAGAAGGAACTATCACAAAATCAAGAGCTTTCGCTGATTCAATTAACGCATCAATGTTTGTTTTAGAAATTAAAGGGATGTCTGATGGAACAATAAACACTTTTTTGGTTTTATGCCTACACCAGTCCATAGCTTGAGAAATTGCAGTGTTTAAATTTAAACCTTCATTTTCCACCAATGTTAGAACTTCAAGTTTGTTTGCATATTCTAATACTTCTTTATCTGCACTTATTATAACTATCTCATCAACTACAGATTTTAATGTTTTTGTCACATCTTTAAGCATAGCTTTAAGAAGTTTTTCCCTTTCTTTTAACTCTAAAAAAGGAGATAATCTTGTTTTTGCATTTGAAAATCTTGATACTGGTATGATCGCATATATTTCATCCATTTTACCTACTCTTTATTAGTCTTATTGATTTTTTATTATTAATATGATTATTACTAATGGGATTATTGATATTATTATCAATATTATTTTTATAATTTCAATTATTCTTTATTATTTTAATAAGTTTTAGCCATTAAAGCAGTATATTTGCCTTCTTTACCACAATGGATACATTTTGAACCATCAATATCTTTGCAATAATCGCTATTTTCTGATTGAGTTCCAAGTATATCAATTTCAGTTATTTCCTCTATTACTTTTCCACATTCTTCATTCCCACACCATGTAAATGAAACAACTTTTTCATCTTTAATTAATTCATTTACATTATCTAAACTTTTTGTTGAAATAATAGAGTCGTTCATTTTTTTCCAAACTTGATTTTTCATATTTTCAGATATTTCTTTAAACATTTCTTCAATTTTTGAAACATAATCAGATTCTAAGTCAATTTCAACTTTTTCAAGATTATCTCTTCTAACAATCACTGCTTTGTTGTTTTCAAGGTCTCTTGGTCCAAGTTCTATTCTTATTGGTGATCCATTTAATTCCCATTCATAAAACTTTTTACCTGGACGAATATCTCTAGTATCCATACTTGTCCTTATGTTATTAGATTCAAGGGAAGATTTTATTTCTTCACATTTGTTTAAAACTTCTTCTCCTCCTTTTTTAAATATGATAGGGATTATTGTAACTTGGTTAGGTGCAATTTGTGGTGGAAGTCTGAGTCCTTTCTCATCACCATGTATACCAATTACAGAAGCTATTACTCTATCAGAAAGACCATAACATGTTTGATAAACATAATCATGAGTACTTTCAGCTGTTTCATAGGTAATATCAAATGTTTTTGCAAATGTTTGACCTAAATTATGGACTGTTCCAATCTGCAGTGTCTTTCCATCAGGCATTAATGTATCAAAAGCCATTGTATAATCAGCACCTGGGAATTTGTCCCATATTGGTCTTTTACTTAAAAGATAAGGAATAGCAAGAGTATCAAAAAATTCTTTATAAATTTTAATAGCTTCTTTCACTTGTTCATCAGCTCCTTCTTTGGTTGTATGAACAGTATGGGCTTCTTTAAATGTTGTTATTTCTCTTACTCTTATGAGTGGTCTTGTATGTTTTGTTTCATATCTAAATGTATTAACAACTTGATAAAATTTCATTGGAAGGTCAATATGGGATCTTACCCAAAGAGAAAACATAGGATACATTGCTGTTTCACTAGTTGGACGTATAGCTAATTTTTTATTTAATTCCTTTTGCCCTCCGTGTGTTACCCAGTAAACTTCATCTTCAAATCCTTTTACATGTATTCCTTCTTTTGCTAATTCATCTTCAGGCACAAGTAGTGGGAATAATACTTCTTCATGATCTTTATCTAATAGTTTTTTAAGAGGTTCAATAATATGTTTTCTTAATTTAAATCCTTTAGGTAACCACACACTCATTCCTTTTATTGGATATCTTGAGTCAATTATTGATGCTTCTTCTAAGATATTATGATACCATTGGCTGAAATTTTCCATTTAATCACCTGAATATTAGTAATAATTATTTTCATTGATTTTTAACATTTATCTTTATTTTTATTTTCTTTTTTAATTTTTATAATTTTTTAAAGAAAATATAATTTTTATTTTAAATAATAGCTATTAATTTCAAAATTAGCCTAATATTAGTCTAATATTAATTTATTACCAATTTAGTATTAGTTTAATATTAGTTTTATTGTTAGTTATTTATTAATTATTAGTTAGAATTAATTACTAGTTAAAATTAATTATTAGTTAAATTGATAATAATTTAAATAATTAATAAGTTAATGGATACTATATTATAAATTGGACGAACTCTAAACATTTTATCTAATAGTTATCTAATAGTTATAATATTCATATTATTTTATTAATATATAAATTATATTTCTAAATTATTTCTAATTATATTATTGATTATATTTCAAAGTATATTCATAATTATATTAATAATAATTATTCTAGTATATTTCTAAACTATATTTCTAGTTATATTTCTAAAATATATTTCTAATTATATTTCTAATTAATCCTAATTATATTTCAAGTTATATTACTAATTATATTTAATTTATATTTCAAGATATATTCATAGCTATATTCATAAATATTTCTAGTTATATTTTTAATTATATTCTATTTAATTTATTATTTTTACTAAAAAATCAAAACTTATTTTATTAGTGGAGGCAAATATATATTATAAGATTATAGGAGATAATTATGGATTCCAAAAAAATTCAGATGCCTAGGGAAGTTCATATAGGTGCTGATGTTATTGATAATACTGGAAGTATATGTAAAGATTTAAGATTTTATGGTGAGGTTCTTGTTGTTACAGGACCAAACACTCTTAAAATTGGGGCTGATAAAGCTATTGAGAGTCTTGAAAATGAAGACTTTGAAGTTGACCTTTCTAAAATCAATGATGCTACTTCTAAGACAGTAAAAAAAATAGAAGATAAACTTAACAATACTTCTCTCATTGTTGGTGTGGGAGGAGGTAAAGTTATTGATGTAGCAAAAATGGCAGCTACTAATGCAGGTATTTATTTTGTTTCTGTACCTACTGCTGCTTCTCACGATGGGATTGCTTCTCCTTTAGCATCGATTAAAAATAATAAAGGTTCTGTTTCTATGACTGCTCAAGCTCCTATTGGAGTCATAGCCGATACTAATATAATCCGTAATGCTCCTTTTCGTCTTCTTTCTGCAGGTTGTGCAGATATTGTTTCTAACTACACTGCTATTAAAGATTGGCAATTAGCTAATAGGCTTCAAAATGAATCTTATAGTGAATCTGCAGCTGCTCTTTCTCTTATGACTGCAAAATTAATAATGAAGTCATCAAAATCTATAAAAAAAGGTTTAGAAGAAAGTGCTAGGCTAGTAGTGAAATCTTTATTCAGTAGTGGAATGGCAATTAGTATAGCTGGATCAAGTAGGCCTGCAAGTGGGTCTGAACATAAATTTAGTCATGCATTAGATAAAATAGCTAAAAAACCTGCTCTTCATGGTGAGCAATGTGGTGTTGGAACTATAATGATGATGAGTCTTCATGGTGGAGACTGGGAAGTTATAAAAAATGCGTTACATGATATGAATGCACCGACTAATGCATATGAATTGGGAATTGATCCTGATGATATTATTGAAGCTCTTATTATGGCACATAAGATAAGACCTGAGCGTTATACAATATTGGGAGATAGGGGACTTTCAAGAGATGCAGCTAAAAAATTAGCTATAAAAACAGGAGTGATTTAAATGATAACTTTGATTGGAGAGGATTTAGCAGAAGTTGGACTATCTTTTATATTTGAAGGTCATGTAAAAGAATGTGAAGGTTGTAGGTTTAAGGCGTCCTGTGTTGATTCATTAGAAAAAGGAAGGAAATATACCATTACTAAGGTGAAAGATATTACTCAAAAATGTCCAATTCATGATTCTGGAATTGTAAATGTTGTTGAAGTAGAATTAGCAGATATAGATGCTCTTGTTGATTCTAAAAAAGTTTTTGAAGGATCGAATATTTCTTTTGAGTCTCCAAACTGTGATATTGATTGTATTTATTATGATTTATGCTTCCCTGATGGTTTAAATGATGGGGATAAGTGTATTATTCTTAAAAATTTAGGAAAAAAGGAGCATGTTTGTGCTAAAGGACTTAACCTTACTAAAATTAGCTTAAAACTACATCCTTAATTATATGTTTGTTATTAATACATTTAGACTAATATATCATAGCTTGGACAATGTATTATAGCTTAAACTTGTATATATAGCTAATTATTATAATTCAATATATATAGTTTTAGTATTATATTTTATAGGTGTATTAATTTATATTATAACTTATTAATTCACTGTAACTTTATTAATTCACTATAACTGTGTTAATCTATTTAATCGTATTTTTTATTATAATTGTATTATTGTTAATATTTTTGGTGTTTAAATATGAATTTAAAGAAAATAGCAGGTTTTGCTGCTGCAGAAGAAATTCAAGATGGTCAAATTATTGGTTTAGGTACTGGTTCTACTACTCATTACTTTATTGAAAAAGTGGGTATGAGGATGAAAGAAGAAGAAATAAATGTAATGGGCATTCCTACGTCATATCAATCTTTTCTTTTAGCAAAAGAATGGAAAATACCAGTAACTACTTTAGAAGAGCATGATGTTGATATTGCTGTTGATGGTGCTGATGAAATTGATCCTAACTTTAATTTAATTAAAGGTGGGGGTGCAGCTCATACTTTAGAAAAGATTGTTGATTATTCTGCAGAAAAACTTATTATTATAGCTGATGATTCAAAAATTGTCAATAAGCTTGGAAAGTTTCCTGTGCCATTAGAAATAATCTCAGAATCTAGAAAACCTGTTTTTTCTGCACTTGAAGATATGGGTGCAAATCCTAAGATAAGAATGGCTCAATATAAAGATGGTCCTGTTATTTCAGATAATGGTAACTTTATAGTTGATGCTGATTTTCGTGAAATCGATAATCCTATACAGTTAGAAAAGGATTTAAATTCAATACCTGGCGTCGTTGAAAATGGAATATTCTCTCAGATGGTAGATCAAGTAATATTGGGAACTTCTGATGGTGTGGAAGTTTTAAAATGAGTTTTAACTATTAATATTAATATTTTTTTATTTAAATAGATAATATAGAAGAAAATCATTAAAAATATAATAATAAAAAATATTAACAATATTAGAAAAATATTGAAAATAGAATAAAAAACAATATAAGAAAATAATATAATAAAATAATATAAGGATAATATAAGAATAATAAAAAAATAATAAAAAATAAAGTAAAATATTTAATCAGTACTAAAAAATAATTAAGAATATAATAAAAAATATATTAATGGATATAATTATCTATATTCGTGTTTAAAGTTAGGATCATATAATTTTGAACTTTCGAAGTCTCCGGGGTCAAGAATTTCTCCAACAACAATCATAGCAGTTTTAGTAATATTTGCTTTTTTAACTTTATCTACGATATCAGATAAAGTTCCTCTAACTATTAATTGTTCTTTCCATGAAGCTTTTTTAACTACAGCAATTGGAGTGTTTTCATTATAACCTTCTTTACCATCAAAACCATTTTTAAGTTCTTCTACAACTTTTTCAATCATTCCGACTCCAAGGAATATACACATAGTTGCTTGATGTGTTGCTAGGCTAGCTAGACTTTCTTTTTCAGGTTTTGGTGTTCTTCCTTCTGGTCTAGTTATTATTACTGTTTGTGATATTTCAGGTAGTGTTAACTCAGATTCAAGGGCTGCAGCTGTTGCAAAGACAGAACTAACTCCTGGAATTATTTCATACTCTATATTTCTTTTTTCTAATTCTCTGATTTGTTCACCAATCGCACCATAAATTGATGGATCTCCAGTATGGACTCTAGCGATTGTTTTGTTGTTGTCTATTCCTTTTTCAATAATTTTTATTATCTGGTTTAAATCAATCGTTGCACTATTGTACACTTCAGCAGTTTTTTTTCTATGATTTAGAACTTCGGGATTAACTAATGAACCTGCATATATAATTATATCTGCTTTTTCAATCGTTTGATATCCACCAATTGTTAATAATTTTGGGTCTCCAGGACCAGCACCTATGAAAATCACTCTTCCTTTCATTATATCACATGATTAATATTCCACTATGTCTTTAAATGTCTTATTTTTTAATAATTTTAATGTACTGAAAGTAGTATTTTATTATTTTTATTAGTTCTATTAGTTTTATTACTTTCATTACTTTATTACTTTTATTATTCTTGTTTTTAGTATTTATTATTCTTGCACATTATTTGTATTATATACTGTATAATTACTAGTTGTATTATGTTTTATATGATCAGTAGTTGTATCATATATTGTATAATCAGTATTTGTATTAATACTGTATAATTGTATATGGTATTAATTTTCATTATATTAATTAAATTTTGATTTTTATTCGTTATATCTATTCATTATCTTTTTTAATATTAACTCTTTCTTCATATACTTCGATAGCTCCATAGGGACATTCATGAATACAAATTTCACATACTCCACATGATGCTGGATCTATTACAGCCTTACCATCATCATTATAGTAAATAGTCTCAACACCAGTTAAAACATTTGGACAAGAATTTAAACAGGCATTTTCACATTCTTCAAATCCTTCACAAGCTTCTTCATCCACCATTGGAACTTTACAAGTGAAACCAAGAGCCCTTTTTATAGCTTCTTTTGTTCTGTAACTTGCAATATGTAATATTGTGTCTCCAGTAGCATTATCAGTTGCCATTGAAGCAACACAAGGAAAATTATGAAGTTTATTGTTTGCTTCAAATTCCGCATCTTTAACTGAAACCCCATTTAAATTTTCAGCTATAAACCAGCTTGAACCACAAGGAGCTCCTCTTATAACTTTTATAGAAGAAATATTGCTATCTAAATCAATTTCTTCAGATTCACTATCAGTTTCTATTTCAAACCTAGGTCTTCCAAATATTTCTGTAAATTTATCAATAAATTCATCTCCTATTGGAGTTAGTCCACAGAAAGGTTTAGGAAATACAATGGTTGTATTATCATCTAATTCATTTATTATTTCATTTTGAAGACCTAATGGTAATTGTTTCGGATGATAAATAGGAGCAATTACAGATTTAGCTCCTGATTTCTTAACTACCTCTGGAATAACCATGTTTATATCTCCATAAAGTCCAACTGCTATTATTAAGTCCGATTCAGGAATATTTTCAGGTATATAACTACTTATATCATCTATAAACTCTGGTAAATCATCTGCAGATGGAAATTCATGTATGCCTATAATGTTAGATGCAAAACCATGAGTAGCTATTCCATTTACTATTTTAGATCCATATTCTCCTGAACTAAGTATGAAAATTTTCATTTTATCCTCTCAATTATTTTTTGTGTCATTTTAATTATTTTTAATTATATTCTTAATTATTTTTTAGTATCTTCTTAATTATTTTTAATTATATAATAATGAAATTTTATTTTGAGTTTTTACTTTTATTTTTAGTTTTTTATTTTTTACTTATTCATGAATTCTTATCTTAAAATAAGCTGATTCTTTTTTTTCTACTGTTTCTATTATCTTCATTTTTTCCATAATAATAAGTAAATCGATAATTTTTTCTAAAAATTCTTCTTTTTTATAATTTTCTTTTTTTATTTGGAAATTTGTGATAGATCTTTCTATTTTATTTTTTTCATATTTCTCATATGGTAATTCGTTTTTTAGGTTTTTTATTTCAATAAAGTTAGTATTATTTATTAAGTGATCTATTATAATTTCAATACTTGTTAACTCATTAATTTTTAGTTTTTTATAGATTTCAAATATTAATATTACTTTTTCACATTCTTTTTCTTCCATCAGCACTGGTTCAATAGATCCTTTAATCTTTTTAGCAAATTGGGTTATTTCTTTTTTTTCTCCGATTGGAACAAGTATTAGGACTTTTACTTCTTCACTTAAAAAATACATTCCTCTACTAACTTTGAAACTTTCCATTTCAATTATCAATCCACCTAAATCATCTATAAATTCTTTAAATTCATTGAATTTATAAATTCCACCAGTAAATAATAATAATTCATACATATTATCAACTGATATTTATTTTTGTATTTTTGATTATATTATTATTTCTATTTCATCTATTTTTATTTTAAATATTTTTTATTTTTAATACATTTTTAATATTTTTTATTTTTTCAAGTGTTTTTTGTTTTATTTTTATTATTTTTATTATTTCTATTATTTTTTTATTATTTTTTTATTTTCTTTTTATTTCAATTTCTTTTTACTTTCTTTTTACTTTTTTTTTTTTATTTTTTTAATTCTTCTTTATTTTTATTCTTTTCTTGTAAATTTGTCCTTTCTTAAGAATTTTTCAAATAAATTTTAATATATTCTATTAATTTAATGTTTTTATCTTAAAATAACCTTGAAAGCTTGTTTTTTCAATGAAAAATCAGCAAACCTTTTTAATGAAAATCAATAAAGACCTTTACATGGATTCAAGAGGAATATATACGATTGATTTTTTATTCTCAATATTTTTAACTTTGACAATTGGAATTATTGTTTTGAATCTCATTGGAAACACTTTAGAAGATCAAAAAACCATTGAAGAAGATATGGGTGGGAGAATATTAATTGATAATATTGCTAATGCTATAAATCAAGTTAATTCCAACAATTTAGGATATATGAAGGAAATTAATATTCCAAATAATATTTCTGGTAAAGATTTTAAAATAACAATAACTCATGATGAAGTTGTTTTAGAGTTAGAAAACAAAAAAGCTGATTCGGCTTTAATACCTATTAGAATAGCTAATATCAACCTTGATTCTATTGAAGAAGTTAAAATATATCCTGGAAATTCATATAAAATTAAAAAATTATTAGATAATAATAATTTAACTGCAATTCAAATTTATAATGGTTATTAATTTGTAAATTGTTAAATAATCTTTATTGCAGTTATTCAATGTTGATAATAATTTAACTATAAGTTTGTTGATATATTGGTAATAATATAATCCTAATTTATTGATAATATTTTTATTGGTAAAATGATGTTTAAAAACGAAGATAAAGGACAAGGATCTATTGAGTTTCTTTTTTTAATTAGCTTTGGTATAATTTTAGCTTTATTATTAACTAACTCTTTAGCTCAAGAATATGATTTAACTCTATCTATTTTAGCAGCTAAAAATGGTGTTACTACTGGTTTAGATGGTGGAAGATTGAGTGTTTTTGAAAAAAGTGCTTATAATAAATATAAAATTAATAATTCTGTTTTAACACATCCTAATTCTATTAAATTAGTGAAAATAGAAACTATTGATAGGGGATACGATAGTAGGTATAATAGAACTAGTATTCAAATAAAAGCTTTTGTATCATCTTCTTCAGTAATGTTGAAAGGAGATAGAACTTCAACAGGAGATAGGATAAACTTTAATTTAAGAAAAAGTATTACCATGACATTTGGCACATCTAACTTAACTAATACATTACATAATCCTTGTTTTTCCAATCATCATGTGTATACAACTGCTAATGTTCAATGGGTTTAATTTTTCTATTGTTTTTATGTTGTATTCTACAATTTTTAGATATTAATATAATAGCATTAATATAATTATTATAATTAACATTATTAAGATTAATATTATTATATCTAATATTATTATATCCAATGCTATTATAATTAGTATTAATATATTTATTATTATATCTAGTATTATGTTCAATATTATTTTTAGTGTTATTGTAATATATTGAATATTTAATAATATTAGTATTATTATTAATATTAATAGTATTATTAGTCATTATTACTATATTAATAATACTAATTATTATATAAAATATAAATATGACATATAATTATTGAATATTTATAATATTCTAATTAAATAAATAATATAAAATATCTTTATATTTAATGAATTGAGCTAGAGTGGTGTTTCCAATTACATCGGGAAGTATTATTGCCACTATAATTCCAAGTATTCCAAATACAATTCCGATTCCCCAAATTATTCTCACAGCTTCTTTTTCACTAATCGGTTTTCTAAGAACTAATCTAATTAATGATTTAAAACCTTGATCAGGAATTATCAGCTTACCATCATTATTAACTTCTGTTGGTTTGTGTTGTTGTCTTTCCATAACTCCTGCACTATAAAATTTCATAGCTGCATCAAGTATATTTGGGAAAAGAACAATAAATGCGATCAATTTCATCCTACCAATAAAAGCTATTGCAGCTATTGCTGCTCCAATAATCAAAGTCCCAGTATCTCCTGGAAATACTCTTGAAGGATATTTATTATATAGTAAAAATGCAATTAATGATCCTAACATACTCATACTTATAATAGCTACATCATATTTACCTAATATTATACAAGATATGGTCAATGAGGTCATAGCTATTACTCCAAGACCTGATTCGATTCCATTTAAACCTGCTAACATATTTGTAAGATTAGCTACTATTGAAACAGCTATAGGGATTAAAATTATGTATAACAATCCAACATTTGGGGGCGCGATCCATATCAAAGGAATACCTGCGAGAAATAGTAAAATAAATTTTTCTTTTGAGGATAATGTTAATAAATCATCTACCATACCTATAATCCCAACAAGGAGTATAACTACTAAAACAACTGTCAGTTGAAAAGTTAAAATTGGATGTAAATATATTCCAGCAAATATACCTATTATAAATCCAAATAAGATCCCTATTCCGCCCATTTCAGCCACTATTGGCTTAGCAGTTTTATGAATATCTTTCCCTATGATATTTGCTTTTTCAAGCTTGTTTATTAGTCTAGGCATTGTGAACCTAGTTACAAAAAACCCTAAAATACCACAGATAGCTGAAACCAGGACAATTGTAATTTCAGGATTTGTGGTAAGTAGATCTATCAATTTTTCACCTTTATCTTTTATATGTATTTTATTTCTATAATCACTATTTCTATAAATTTATTATAGTTTTTATTTCTATACTTTAATTATAGTTTTTATTCTTATAGCTTTACTATAGATTTACTATAGATTTATTATAGCTTTACTATAGCTTTATTATAGTTTTATTATAATTTTTATTTCCATAATTTTATCTTATTTTTAATATAACTGTTTATTATTTTATATATATTTATTTTATTTAATATACTATTATTTTATCTACTATAAACTTGTTATTTTAGTTTAATTATTTTTTATTATATGATAAACAGTTCTAAGAGGAATATTTTCTTTCTTTGCAATTTTTTTAACTGGAACTCCTGATTTAGCTAAATTTTTTATTCTTGTTCTTGTAGCATCATTATATTTATTCTTTTTACCTCTTTTTAACTTGATCTTCTCTTTGTCATAACTATTCTTCATATAATATATAGTTTTTACAGGTAAATTTAGGTATTTTGCTACTTCAGTTGGAGTTTGACCATCTTTTATTAATTTTATGACTTCTTCTTTTTTTTCATTGCTATATTTTATTCTAGAGGTCCAATTATGTTTAATTTCTACTTCTATTTCTAACTCTTCTAAAGCTTCTAAATATTTCTTTGAAATTCTTTTATATATGCTAGGGGGGCATGTAATTCTTTTTAAGTTAGGATATTCATCCATTAGATTAACAATCATTTTTGAACTTAGTTGAGAGCTAATATGGACTGTTTCCTCCTCTTTTTTATTTTTATCTTTATCTAGCATTTTAATCTATAAATATATTTATCTAATTCTTATTTATCTACTTCTTATTTATCTAATTCTTATTTATCTACTTCTTATTTATCTAATTCTTATTTATTTACTTCTTATTTATTTCTAAGCTTATTTATTCTTTATTTTTAAGTTTATTTCTTTATCATTTCTAAGAATTTTTTAGTTTTATCGCTTTTTGGCTTTTTAAAAGTATTAATATTTTTTATTTCATTTTCAACACTTTTTTCAGTAACATCAAATGTTTTTGAAGATAAAGAAACTGGAATATTACAATTTGAGCTTATAATAGCTGCTCCAAGTGAAACATAATTAATTTTTATATTGGATCCTTTTATTTTCTTTTCTAAATTAAATTTTTTATTCAGTAATAAATCCATATTATTTAATTCAATTATTTTTTCATTTTCATTATTTTTTAAGATGTTAACAACTTCTTTGTTCATATTTTCAAAGATTCTTCTTTGTTTTCTATCAATATCACTACGTAGATATGGAAAAGGACCTCCATATCTTTTTCGTCTGTCTTGTGAAGTTGTTAAGTAATATTTAAAAATATCCCATAGTATTAATGTTGAAGCTACTTCTGAAAATACTCTTTTTTCAACATTTTTTCTTTTATTAATATCTTGTTTTAATTGAGGATCTAGATTTTCTCTTTTACTCATTAATCCAACAGTTTTTAATCTATTCTCAGTTTCAAATCTTCTCCATTCTTCTAATGAATCTTCTCCAACAACGAATTTAGGTCTTTGTAGTTTTACATCTCTCACAATTTCATCGTATTTAGCTAATTTGTAAATATTACTAATTTTGTCTTTTAATATGGATTCTTTATTGTTTTGAACAATGTTTTCTGCATATTTAGCATATCCAATAGCTAATGCAGTTCTAGCATGTTTATCATTGATTATGGTTGGTTTGGTTCTGTGGAATTGCAGAAACTCAATTCTTACATTTTTACCATATTCTTTTCTTATTTCTTCTTCATAGCTATCGACATATTCAGAATCTAATGAAACTCTTTTTCTTATCCATCTGTCATTTTCTTTAAATTTTATGACTGCTGAAACGGTTTTCACTACACCTTTTCTTTCTTGTTTCAATATACTTAAAACTTTTTTAAAGGATTCTCTCCCCCAACTTGTCATTTCAGACATTAAAACCATATAATTTCCAGATAATGGTAGATAAGGAATAATTTCTAATCTATAAACGCCTGTTTTATTAATTTCAAATTTAAAATCAGTACAACCACAGGAACATTCTTCTTTTTCTTCTTTTTTTTCTTCTAATTTTGATATATTTTCCTTATTTTCAATATTTTTATTGTTTGCTGATTCTTTTTTAGATAGCTCTATGAATGCTGAGGGTTTATATGATTTAGAACAAGATTCACATTTGAAGATTCCGAATTCTTCTAGATGACCGATAGCTATTTTATGAGCATCAATTGCAGATTTCACTCGATCTAATATGTTTTTTTTAGCTGTTGCCTTCATTCTAAAGTATTGGCCATGCCTATTTACTTCACTCATTTCTTCAAAGGCAATATCTCCTGAGTTAGTTGATCCATATTTATTCAAAGATCGATATGGGGCAGTATAACCTTTTAAGTCCATATCTTCTCTCATTTCTTGCAAATTGCTCAATCTTTTTGTAAGTTTACAGTAAACTGATTTAAATGATTCTAATTTGGAAATTTTTTCCAAACTTATTTTTTCATTTTGAATTTCATTTAAATATTTTTCAGTTTTACTTATAAGAATTGATTCATCCATTTAATCACCGTGAGGACTTAACACTTACAATAATTCAAGAATAACGCCAATTTCATTTTTATTGAAGTGTGTTAGATATAATAGGATTTTAATTTTTATATTTTACTGTTTATAGTCTATATTTCAATACTTATAGTCTATATTCTACTGATTATAATTTATATTCTATTATAGCTTATATTCTATTTTATATTTCATATTCATATTCTATGTTATATTGAAATATTATTATTTACCATCTTCTTTTTGTGTTATCTTATGCTTTCTCCTATTTCACCGTCTTCACAAGCTAATAAAGTAGAACTATCACTTGCCAGTATCATACCTTCAGATTTTACTCCGAATAATTTTGCAGGAGGTAAATTAACTAAAACTACTACTTTTTTATTTATTAATTCTTCAGGTGAATATTTAGTTCCAATTCCAGCTACAATTTGAATTTGCTTTTCTTTTATATTTACTTGTAACTTTAATAATTTATTAGAACCTTCTATTTTTTCAGCTTCTAATATTTCACCTATTCTCATATCCATTTTCCCGAAATCATCAATAGTAATTTGTTCACTCATTTCTTCGCCCCCTTTTTCTTCTTTGTTCCCTAGATTTTTTTCTTCACTTTCTAAATTTTTATACAAGCTTTCTTTTTCTTTTTCTATAATATCTTCATCTATTTTTTTAAATAATGGTTTTGATTTATTTATCTCATGATTAACTTCAAGAAGAATTTTTGAGTCATTCCATTTTGTATCTATAGGTATATTTAATATATTAGCAATTTCTTCGGCTTTATTTGGGATATAAGGTTTTAATAATATAGTTAATGCCTTAGCCAATTGATTGCATAAATATAAACAGTTAGCTGCTCTTTGATTATCTTCTTTAACAGCTTTCCAAGGTTCCTGATCATTAAAGTATTTATTTCCTTTTTTAGCTATTTTTATTATCTCAACTAAACCTTCTCTAAATTTAAATTCTTCAATTAATTTTCCAACGGTATTTGGAATCTCTTCAATAGCTACTTCAAAAGTTCTATCATCATCATTTGGATTTTTATATTCTGGAATTTTATTAGCAAAGAATTTTTTTGTGAAAGTAAATGTTCTATGTAGGAAATTTCCAAGTACATCAGCTAATTCGTCGTTAATCCTTCTTCCAAAATCGTCCCATGAAAAATCAGTATCTTTACTTAAAGGAGCATTTATTGTAAGGTAATATCTTAATAAATCACTATCATATTTTTTAACAAAATCTTCTACCCAAATAACCCAATTTTGGCTTGTAGACATTTTTTTCCCCTCGAGTGAGAGATATTCTCCTGCAATGATATTGGTTGGCAGTCTACATCCATATCCTTCAAGAAGGGATGTCCAAAATAGTGCATGATGATAGATTATGTCTTTTCCAATAAAATGGATTGCAGTATCATTCCAATACTCTTGCCAATCTTTTCCAGTTTTAGCTGACCATTGAACAGCAGAGGATATGTATCCAAGAAATGCTTCTCCCCAAACATATATTATTTTTCCTTTTACTCCTTCAAGAGGAATTGGAATACCCCAATCCATGTCTCTGCTTAATATCCAGTCGTTTAAACCTTCTTTTAACCAATTTTTAGCATAATTTTTAACATTTGCAGGCATTTCTTTATTTGAATCTATATATTCTTCAATACTCTTTTGGAAGCTACTAAGTCTGAAAAAATAATGATTAGATTCTTTTATTATTGGAGTATGATTACAAGTTAAGCATTTCGGATCTATTAAATCCACCACATCTAAATGCCTTCCACAACTTTCACAGTGATCTCCTCTTGCTCCTTCAGATTTACAATATTTACAGATTCCTTCTACATATCTGTCAGGTAAGAATTTTTCACATTTTTCACAATATAATTGTTTTATTTCCTTTTCATAGATTAAATCTTTTCCATATAAATCTAAAAAGAAATTTTGAGCTATTTTATAATGAATTTCATCAGTGGTACGTGTAAAGCTATCGAATGATATGTCACATGATTTTAAGTCATTTACAATCATTTTATGATATCTTGTAGCTATTTCAATAGGTTTTTTACCTTCTTTATCTGCTTTAACTGCAATTGGTGTTCCATGTTCATCAGTTGCACCAACTAGTAGTACTTCATTATCAATCATTCTATTATAACGAGCATAAATATCTGCAGGAATGTATGTTGATCTTAAGTGCCCTAAGTGACAGGGTCCATTTGCATAAGGTAATGCGCATGAAATAAAAATCTTAGACATCTTTTTCCTCCTATTAATTAGTTTATCATCAGATTAATCATATTTACAATATTTTAGTATCCTATTGTAAAATATTTTAATTATTTTATAATTTTGTAATATTTATATAAATTATATTATCGATTTAGCATTATATCATCTCATTATATTACTAATTTAATTAATTGACTAAAAAATATAATATAATATTTAATATAACAATAAAAAACATAGATATTTAATAGATATTTGAAAAATTAAATATGTTATATTTTTTACTTTTTTCTTATATAAATATGATGATTTATTTTAAACTAGCTATTTTTAACCTTATTTTTATTATTCTTACTATCGTATTTAGATATTTAAAATAGATTAAAGAATAAATAAGAGATAAATAGTACTTTTACATTATAAATAATATAAATAAATTTTTAGTATTATCAATTTTTTAGGTTTAAATATTTTTAAGTTTAAATATCAATTTTTAAATAAACAACTAACTAATATATTAATTTTTAAATAACACTAATTAATTATGTAATTTTAAATTAAATAAATAACTAAACTAATAATTAAACAAATAATTTTTTTAATGATAAAGACAAAATAAATAATATGGTTTTATTGTCATTTATAAATCCTCTTTCAGAAGAAGGTCAAGAGATAGTAAAGGAAAAAGGAAATCTTGAAAACGTATTCTCTTCTAATGATGAATTAATTTATATTGCTACTCATGACAAACGTCAAAATATCGATGATGATTCACTCATACCTGAAAGCTATGGAGATTTAGCTATTAAGCGTATCCAATGGTATATTGAAAGAAAAAACAATAAAAATTTTAATAATGATGATTACAGCTATTTATTCAATGAAAAAATTACTGAAGCTGATGTTATTTCTTTTCATTTAATTTCTCAAGCAATAGCTACTAAACTCAGCCCAAATTCTCGTGAAGCAAGATTTTTTGTAGAATCTCAAGGAAAAATCATTGAAGAAAGAATAGTTAAATTACCAGAACAGGAAAGAAAAGAAATTGTAAACAGAATCTTGAATCAATTAATCTTTCAAGAAAGCATTAACTGGAAATTCTTAAAAGAATTAGTAGCTAGTAAAAAGATTTCTCTAACTGATCTTGTTTTAGATGAAGGAAATATAATTTTAGATAAAGAAGACTTTATTAATCGTTTTGGAAATAAATTTAAAGATAGAGCTCCTGATAGAATGTATGATATTATAATTGGGGATAGTATTAAAGAGTTAATTTTAACTAAAATGATTATGCAGAATACTGAAAATTATCTTCAAAAAATAAGAGAGATGTCATCTAAAATAGAGGTTCATCCAGCTATATCCGAGCTTTCAGAAAAGATTGCACAATCTATTTCTGAGCTTACAAGTAAATATAGTGGATTCTATGGAGTTGGTGTGTCTGAAGGGTCCATGAAAATTGGAAAGTTGATAAAAGAAGCTTTTCCTCCATGTATAGCAACTACAGTTGAAGGTGTATCATCAGGGGGTAGAAATGATGCAATTGTTTTACTTTTAACCTCGTTTGTTTCTTATGCCCGTCTTTATCCTGCTATTTTTAGAAATGAGGGTGTAGATGTTAAAATTTCTGATATTGATCCTAATCTTACTATTACTTTAAATGAAATTTTACCACTTATTTATGAAGCTGCTGACAATTGTTCTCCTCCACTCTTTGATGATCAGCCACAAGAGAAGATAAATATAACTTCAAAACTTGGTTTTGGAATGTATGAAAATCCTGAACTTGATCATGAAGGTGAAACAACATGGTATACTCCTATGAGTTGTGAAAAGATTAAAATGCATTTACCTCAATTGTGTAGACCTGATAAATTATGTGCAAAAATAGGAAATCCTCTTTCTTACTATTCAAGAGCTAAATGGTTGATGGAAAAAGAAGGAAAATCTGCTAATAATGGTAATAGTAATAATAATGATAATAGTAATAATGATTAATATTAATAGTAACAATATTGATAGTAATTATAATGAAAAATAGGATTGACTTTAGATATAAGTTCAAATAATTTTTATACATACTTATGGCACATTCATGGTGATATTATTTTTAAAACAGCTACCTTAGAAGAGCGGAGAAGATATTATAGGGAGGAATGGTCTGAAAAGGATTTGCCTAAATTCATTACAGATGAACTTAGGATGAGGGAATTTGGGTTTGATCATTTAGGACATGGCCCTAATGATAGATATAAAGTTTTTAGAGGTAAAGATTCTCTTAGAAGATTTCTTAGATATAAAACTCCTTTTGCAGCTTATATATCTGTAGCTTTTTATAATAATCCTCGAAGAAGGGGAGATTGGATTAAATCAGAATATGTTTTTGATGTTGATGCAAAAGATCTTCCTATAAGATCCTGTGATTGTGATGGTGTTTGTGAAATCTGCCTTTCTGAAGCTCTTGAAATAGTAAATAACTTGATAGATACTCTTGAAAGTGATCTTGGAATAAAAAACATCCATCTTATATATTCTGGTCGAGGATACCATATAAGAATATTGGATGATGATATAATGGATTCAGATAGTGAACTTAGGTCTGAAATTCTAAAATATGTAGCTGGAGCAGAAGTTCCAAAATTAAAGTATGGTAATATATCTGAAGGTAGTGGGAGTAGCTATAATTTTGAACATTTTTCTATTCCAATAGCTTATCCAAAGGTTTTTACAAAAAGACTAAAATATAATATCCAACATTTAAAGGGAAATGAAGAAATTGATGATATAAACAAGAAACTATTAAAGGATATTATTAAAAATAGGGATCTTTTGGAGGATAATCAGTGGGGTATTTTCAGGAGTAAAATCGGTCCAAGAAGATATAAAAATATGGTTACTGGAATGGCAAGGGTTAATTTAGCTACTATTGATGCAAAGGTTTCAATAGATCTTAAAAGAATTTTAAGATTGCCTACTTCTCTTCATTCAAAGGTTAGTATGAAATGTGTTGAAGTAAAAGATCGTGAATGGTTTGATCCATTTAAAAGTGCTGTTCCTAAGTTTGTAGAAGAAAGAGAGTAATATATTAATAAATATAAACTTGTGGTCTAAATATTATATATTATTAATTTATATATTATTAATATTATATATTATTAATATTATGTATATTATTAATAATTTTTTTATATTATGGTTTTTTACTATTTTTATTGTAATTTTATTATTTTTATTATTTTAATGTCTATTATAGCTTTTATTATTATTTATCAATTCTTGTTTTGGATTTTTTTGATCTGTTTATTTATGTTTGATGCTTCTTTTTTATTATATAAATAGAAGCCTGCCCATATTAGAATAGTAAATGTGAGAGCGATTAATATCCATATAATAATTCCTAATCCATAATTTATTGGAATCCATCCTACAAATAAAGATGTGATTATTAAAATACTCATTCCAATAGACATTTGTATTAAAAATTGTTTTAACAAAGATAATTCATTGTTTTCATAAACTATTGAAGGTAAAGAAAATCCAATGCCTATAACCATAGCTGCGATTGAATAGGTTATGAAGTTATTTATTAATAATTCTTGAAACTCTTTTCCTCCAAAATAAATCCCAAATATACTTAAAATTATTAATATTAATGATCCTATTGCCATTCCCTGGACAGTTAGTTTAATATATTCTTTCATAGAAATTCCTCCTAATTATAAACCAATATGTTTCTTAAATGTAGGTAAATATTTTCTTGAAATGTTTGATTCTAATCCATTTTTCATTTTAACATGCATAATTCCCTTAAATAATGGAATTACATTATCAATTTCTTTTATGTTAATTATCGTTGATTTAGAGATTCGAAAAAAATTTTCACCTAATATCTTTTCTAATTCATATAATCGTTTATTTGAAGTGTACTTTTCATTTTTATCATAAACAATGACTTGATTATTCGCTGATTGAACCATGAATATTTCTTCAATAGATTTTATGAATATTTTATGCTTATTTTTTAGAATTATTAATGAGCTTGATTGATTTTCAAGTGTTTCAATAGCCTTTTGAATTTCATCAGTTATTTTATCTGTGAAAATTATTGCATAAGGCTCTTTTATTTCATTAGATAATTTTATTTCAACTTTCAAACTATTCCTCCTTTATCTTATCAATGAATATCTATCTATATGTATTTATTACAAAAATAATCTTTTTGGAGGATTTAATAAGTTGTATATATCCTTAGCTAAGTGGTAAAAATAGAAGTTTAAAATAAGAATTAAGTTTACTTTTAAAAGATAAAAAGATAAAAAATTAAATAAAAAGATAAAAGATAAAAAATTAAAATTTAATAGTTAGTAACATATTTTACATGGACCATAATATTGTCTAGCATAAGATAATGATACATAACTTATATATTTCATGTTTCCATGTTTATATGCATGATATTTTGCTCCAGTCCTTGTTATTATTACTTGTCCTCCACTATTCTTTTTTGGTGTTGTTTTTTTGACTATCTTAATTCCTTTTACTGTTTTTTTGTTATTAGATTTTTTTAGTTCATTGATTTTATTTTTATAATCAACATTGAAAATCTTATTGTATTTTTTATAGTATGAACTGATAGATACTTTAACAGTTTTATATTTCCCAGGTTTTAATGCAGGAACATAGTTTTTTTTAATGTATTTTCCTTTTGAATATGTGCCTAAATAATTACCTTTAGCTGTTGCATCTCCAGTATTTTTAATAGTTATATAGTAATTATTATTTTCCCGTTTAACTTTAGTTATTTTGAGATCTGGTTGTTTTAAAAAATTTACTGTGACTTTTTTAATCTCTGATAAACCTAAATTTGAAGCATAAAAAGTCTTATACATTGAATAACCATTTTTACTCTTGTAATTTTTAAAATCAATTTTATCTTTTAAAGTTTTTGATTTACCTTTATTATCACTAATTTTAATAGATGAAACTTGTTTGTAATTTTCTGTCCAGATACTTCCAGAATTAGAATCAAACTCAACTTCATAATTTTCAGCATTATTAGAGTAATAATAGATATCATTTTCATCATGCAATGTATATGTAGCAGCTGAAGCAGCACTTAGACTAAAAAAAGCTACTAACACAAAAAAGCATATTATTAACAATTTACCTGCATTTTTCATAAATAATCAAAACCTTTCAATATTATTATAGTAATAATATTTTGTTTGGCAATAATATATAAAAGCTTTTAAAATATTTTCTTATTTTGTTTATTTATTTTTAATTGTATACATTAAATTATTTTAACTATATTCTATAATATTAATATAAGGGTGATAAACATGAGTGAAGTTAATGAAATTGGTAAGAAATTTAAAACACTTTTAAAATTAGATAAATCTCCTTTAGCTATATATGAATCAGAAAATCTTCCTGAAAATGCAGTGCCTATATGTTCAGTGGATCGTTGTGTTGCAAAAGCGATTTTTCTAACTTCTGCTAATGATAATATAAATTCTTTATATATAAATAATAAATCACTTAAAGGATGTTGTCCAGGATCAATCACATATCTTGGGTTTGGAAAACCAGCTAAATTTATTAAATATTTTGTTTCTACTGGTAAAGAAAATTTTAGAGGCGGAGATGCTGAATATCTTAAAGCAAGCCCAGATGATGTTGAAAAATTTTTGGAATCTATTGGAGAAATAAAACAAATTGAAAAAAATCTTATAATTCAAAGATGTGAAGATGTGAAATATGATATTGATGATATAAACCTTAAATCAATTCTTATTTTTGGCGATGCTGAGCAAATACGAAATTTAAGCAACTTAATATATTTCAAAAATGAGAATACTTTTGGTGGAATTAGTATGCCTTTTGGACCATCATGTGCTAGTTTTATTACATATCCTACAGGAATAGCTGAAAAAACACCTGAAAATACTTCTTTTTTAGGACCTGTTGATCCAACTGGAAATAATTGGTTTCCATCAGACTATTTATCTATGGGAATACCCATAAATATTGCAATAGAATTATATAATGATATTGATGATTCATTTATTTCTAAACGACCGAAAGTTGCATTTCCACAAAAATGAATATAAATTTTTATGGTTATATTTTTCTATTTTAACTTCATGGTTATACTTTTCCTATTAATTTCCTGGTTATATTTTTCCTATTAATTTTTTATATAAAATGTGTTTCATTAAAATGTTTTCATACTATTTTTAGGTTTTTAAATTAGAAAGCAAGTTCTTTTTTGATTAATTTTGTGTTATTTATCTGTAGCTTGTATAATTGAATGACCTTAAAGTATATACGTCTAACTGATAATATTATAATAACAATTCATTATAGAAGATAAATAATTTTTTTCTTTTAATGATTAAGGTTGTGTTATTATGAATACATTTGAAGTTATAAATAAAAGAAGAAGTGTAAGAAGTTTTTCAGATGAAAAAATTGATGAGAATGATCTTGAAAAGATTATCGAAACTGGTAAAATTGCTCCAGTAGCTGGAAAATTTCAAATTACTGTAGTTCAAAATAAAGAAATTTTAAATAAATTAAATGGTGCAGTTAAAAAAACTTTAAAAGCCTCTGGAGATGAAGCTAGAATAGCTCAAGCTGAAAATCCTGATTATAATGCATTGTATGGAGCTAATACTTTTGTTTTATTTTCAGCACCTGATGAAAATCCTTTTGGAGCATTGGATACTTCACTTTCAGCTGAAAATATCATATTGGCAAGTACAGAATTGGGATTAGGAACTTGTTATATGTTAACACCAGTATTTCCATTACAATCTCCAGAAAATGAAGAATTACTTAAAGAATTTGAATTACCAGAAGGATATAAACCAATTGGAGCTGTTGTCATTGGTAAAGTATCTTCAGGTATTCAATATCCAGAAAGGAATGATTTGGATAATGTAAATTATGTGAAATAATCACATAACTTTTTAATTATTTTTTATAAAGAATAATTCTTAGATTATACTTTTGATTATGAATTTTTAATTTAAATTTTACTTACTGAATATTTTTATTTATTATTTATTGAATGTCTTTATTTTTTATATTTAAGATTTCAAATATTGAAGAAAATATAAAAATTAGGAAATATAAAAATTATAATACTTAATTATAGTATCCAACTATAATATATCACTATAATATCTTACTATAATATCTAATTATAATCTCCATTTTCCTGTTTTATTTTGAATATCAACCATTCTCTTATATAAACCATCTATTTGATTTAATTCTTGAGGAGAACCTTTTTCAACTATTTTTCCTTCTTTTAAAACTACAATTTTATCAACGTTTGCTATTGTACGCATTCTATGTGCAATTACAATAACAGTTTTGTTTTTAATCAATATAGATAGTGCCTTTTGAATTTCAGATTCATTTTCTACATCTAAAGATGCTGTTGCCTCATCTAATAAGATTATCGGTGCATTTTTGAGTAGTGCTCTAGCTATTGATATTCTTTGTCTTTCTCCTCCTGATAATAATGACCCATTTTCTCCAATTAATGTATCATATCCATCTGGAAGGTTTTTTACAAATTCATCACATCTTGCCAGTTTTGCTACCTCATATACCTCTTCATCACTTGCTCCATGAGATCCTATTCTTATATTTTCTTTCACTGTATTATTGAATAGAACTACATCCTGGAATACAATCGCATAATTTTTGAGTAGTGCTTCTGGATCAATTGTTTTTAGATCAACACCACCTAATGTTATTTTTCCCTCATTAGCATCCCAAAATCGTGCTGCTGATTTCGGAGGAGCTATCATATCTCAAGGGAGAATTTCTATTATAGGATCTATATTTAGGAATAACACTGCTGATATTGGTGGAGCTATAATCATAGGTCCAAATGGCACATTAGATATAAGTTATTCTATATTAGTTGATAATAAGGATAGTCAAAATTTTACTATTCGTAGTGATGGTAATTCTATTGCTGATTATAATTGGTGGGGTTCTAATAATCCTATTAATGTAACTGATTTTGATCTAGGTAATTATTTCACTATGATTCTAAATACTAGTGTTTTAAATAATATTTTAGAAATTGGAGATATATTACATTATAATTATTATTTTGTATTGAATGATACAAGCAATAATGCTAATGCAGGCTTATACTTCCCATACTTTGAAGTAGATATTTATAAAAATGGTGTTTTGATTGAGACTATTGATGGTAGAAATAGCCAGTCTTTAACTACTGAGTTAGATTCAAAAGTTTCAAACTTCTCAACTACATTAGATTATGAAACTCAAGATTTTACTATACTAGCTACTGAACCAATACCACCAATACCACCAAAACCTCCTGAACCTCCTGAGCCTAATAATAATACTGATAATTCAAGTAATAATCCAGTAGCTAATGCTACTATGAAAGAAACAGGAATTCCAATAATTGCCATAATTTTAGTGCTTTTAACAAGTTTAGGATTAATCTACAGAAAACAATAAAATTTTATTTTTTCAAGGGAATAATTTATTTTCTATTCCTTATTTTACTTTTTTATTATAATTTTTATATTTTTACATGAAATAAAATAATTTATAGCTAGAATAAACACATAAACAATCAAATAAAGATAATTTTCCATAATACTCATAGCTATAAATATAAAAGCATTATCAAAAACTCTTAATAAAAAGAGGAAATAAATTTAAAAAATTAATTTATTATTTGTTTTATAGCTTCAATATTAGCATCTATAATCTCATCTACATCACTATCAGATAGAGTCATCCATAAGTTTATAAATCCTTTAATATTGGTAAAAAGAAATAAAGCCATCTTATTTGGACTAATGTTAATATCTAATTCTTTTTTATATATAAATTCATCAACTGATTCTTTAAAAATGCGAATTACATTATGAGTCACATTATCAAATAAATCTCTATATTCTGGATGTTGATGGTAAATACTATTAAGCATTAAATAGTATTTTTTATAATCAATTGTTTCGCCATTTATTATTTGAATAGATTTCTTATTATTCTGAATATCAATGCCTATAGAACGATAATAGATAAACCTTAATTTTTCAATAAATGAGCCTTCAAATTCATAACAACTTTTTTTTAATTCTGTGACTTTTTCTACAAAGTATTTTTGTATCATATAAGACAAAATAGCATCCTTATTTTTGTAATGATGATAAATAGAACTAGCGGCGATTTCAGATTTTTCTTTAATTTGTTTTATAGAAACATTATCATATCCATATTCCATAGATAATAAAAAAGTAACTTCAACAATTTTATTTTTTGTATTCATTATGATCTCCCCGAATAAATATGATAATTATATAGTCAAACAATACTTATATATTATGCTATTTGTAATTCACAAATTCTATTTTCTTCTTTAAAGTCATTAGGGAAGTTTTTCTGATAAATTTCACCATTTTTTTTCACTAATCTAGTATTTAGATATTGATGAGCATTTATTGTTTTAATAATAGCTGAATTTAATTTATCTGTATCAATATCTTCTTTGAAATTTACTAAAGAAGGTATGTTATAAACAGTACTATTAGGTTTATCTAATAATTCATAAAAGATTCCTAATTGATTTTCACATAATGGATAAAAACCATCATCTATTTTGCTTTTTACAGGGGGCCATTGATCAGTGCTAATTTCTTCTTTTCTTACTTCAATTTCTGAATCAATTTTATTATTATCAATTAATGTAACTATTTTTTCAATTGTTGCATTTTTTAAAATTTTTGTTAAGTCCAAATCAACTGAAAATTCTTTAGCTATCTTAGTTAAAAGATTGATGATTGATAAAGAGGTGAATCCTGCAGACAACAAATTTGTAGTGATACCAAAATTTTCATGCTTTAAAGTTTCAGCTATAATATCATATAATTTTTTTTCATTTTCTGCTATTGGTTTAATAATCTCTTCAATTAAAAAATCCTCAATATTTGGGCTTGGTAATGAATTAGTGTCAATCTTACCACTTGGTAAATAAGGGAATTCATCAATTTCAATAAACACTTTAGGAACCATGTACTCTGGTAGCTTTTTACTTATTTCTTCTTTTAAATTTATTTTTAAATCTATCTCTTGATTGATTTCAAAATTTTGGCTATTTTCTTCCTTATTTTCTTTTGTAAAAATGGTGTAAGCAACTAAATAATCATTTTCCTCAATTTTAGCAACTTTTACAAAAGATTGTTTTACAGAACTATTTAGGTTAATTACTTTTTCTATTTCTTCTGTTTCAATACGCTGTCCTCTAAGCTTGACCTGATTATCTATCCTACCAATAATTTTATAATCACCATTTGATTGGCGAGTAGCTAAATCTCCAGACTTGAAAAATTTATGTCCATTAATCTCAATGAATTTTTCTTGTGTTATATTATCTCTTTTCCAATACCCTTGACCAACACAATATCCTCCAATTAATAATTCTCCGATTGCACCATTAGGTAATATATTGTTATCCATATCTATTATTTCATCTATAATATTAAGTAAAGGTTTTCCAATTTTAATAGAGCTGTCTTCATCAGAGAGTAATTTAGAATTACAGGATATAGTTGTTTCTGTTGGGCCATAAGAGTTATAAATATTAAGATTAGGGTATTTTTTTAGTTTATCATATAAAATTGGAGGAAAAGCTTCTCCACCAATAATTATTAAATCTATATTTTTTAAAACTTCATCAAATGTATCTAAACTTAAAAATTGTAATAATATTGAAGGAGTAGTAGTGAAAGACTTGAATTTAGTTTTTTTATAAAGTTTTATTAATTTCAATGGATCTTTTGCCTCTTTATCATCTGCTAAAACACAGGTTAATCCATTGAAAAGTGGAGTAAATATTTCTTGATAAAATGGATCAAAAGAAACTGTGGTTGTTGCTAAAATTATAGAACTATCTTTAATAGCTATTGCTTCAACATTTGAATCATAATCAGTATTAACATAATTAACGATATTCTCATTAGTAATCATAGCTCCTTTTGGATTTCCAGTAGATCCTGATGTATAAATCATGTAAATTAAATTGTCCTTCTTTATTTTAATGGAAGGTGAATTAAGAAGATTATGATTATTATTTTCATTATTATCATTTTTAAGTAGATCTTCTATATTAACCCATTCAGAAAAATTGGTGTTGTTATTATTAATAGTATTCTTAGTATTATTCTTAGTATTAATATCGCTATTGGTATTAGTATTATTAGTATTATTGGAATTATTAGTATTATTAAAATTATTAGTATTATTATTAGTATTATTGGAATTATTAGTATTATTGATATTATATAATATATTTTCAAGAGAAGGAGAACTATAATCAGTTATAATAAATTTAGACTTACTATCATTTAAAATATAATTTATACGTTCTACAGGATAATTTGGATCAACAGGTATAAAACATGCACCAGATTTGATAGAACCTAAAATAGTTGCAATTAAATTAACGTCACGTTTTAAAGCTATTACTATTCTATCTTCAATATTCAATCCATTTTGGATAAGATTGTTAGCTATTATATCTGATCTTTCATCTAAATCTTTATAAGTGAATTTTTCATCATTGCATATTAAAGCTATTTTATTAGGATTATTTTTCACTTGTTTTCTAAATAAATCAGCAGGTAAATCATTTCCAATATTCTCAAACTCAAAATTCACATTCTTAGGAACTATTGAAACATTTTTAATAAGTTTTCTTTTATCTTTAACAATATCAAGTATAAGTGACTTAATTGATTGTATAAAAGATTTCATTAAATCCTTACTATATAAAAAACAATCATATTTTAAATCAAGGATAAAATCATTATTTTCACTATAAACATCTAAGGATATGGGAAATTTAGCGGTGTCAGATTCTATTAAATCAATTGAAATTGAATCATGTTCTTTTATGAGCTTATCTCTGTAAGAATAACATATTTCTGGTCTGACTTTAAATTCATCCACGATTTTAGATAATGGATACTCTTGATGATTCAAAATTTCTAAAAAGTCTGTCCAAACTTTTGAAAGATATTCTTCAACAGTCAGATCACTATCAGTCTTCAAAATTAAAGGTAATGTATTGACCATCATAGCAATACTTTTTTTATATTTCTTATTTCGCCTATTGTTAGATATAGCTGCAATCATTGAACTCTTGTCATATGTAAATTTATTTATAGCTAAGTTCAAAACAGCTAAAAAAAATCCACTTGGTCGTATATTAATTTCTCTACAAAAAGTATCAATCAGTTCTTTATTAACTTTTGAAATTTCATTCTTTTCATTTCCATAAACATTTTTATTATTTGAGTCTTTATTTTGGTTATTTTTAGTTAAGCTAGATGGATTTTTTGAGTCGTAAGGAATTTTTGTTTGTCCTTCAAAATTAAGAAATTTATCTTTATAATATTCATAGGAATTATTATATTTGTCAGAATTCTCACTTTTTATTTCATCTAATGCATAATCATAAGCAGTAAACTTTTCAAGGTCTAATTTTTCACCAGAATATGCTTTTAGTAAGTCATCTATAAACAAATTTAAAGAATGTCCATCAAATATCATGTGATTAATATCAACGAGTAAATGAACTTCTTTTTTTCCTTCTTTTTCATTATTGTATATTTCAAACCTGTAAAGAGTATCATTAAACAGATCAAATGGTTTATAGAAAGTTTTTAAAGCATCATCTGTGAATTTTTCATTTTTAATAGGAATTTCAATATTTCTTGGTTTAAATTCTTTTTGATAGATATTAGAATCAATATTAACAAATTTTGTGTTTAAATATGGATGAGCATCAATAGTTTTTATTATCGAGTCTTTTAACTTTTCAACATCTATGTTTTCTTTGAAATGAACTATTAAAAGGACATTATAAACTGTTGAATAAGGATTTTCTAAAATATCATAATACATTCCAAGTTGATTATGTGTGATAGGGTAATATTTTTGATTATCAATTTTTTTTATCTCTTTGTCTTTATTTTGCATTGTATTATCCTCCTATTCATTACTACTTTACTATTTTATTTGAATTTTATAGTTTCTCTGTTGTATTTTCTCTGGTTTTATATTTAGATATATTTCCCCTAAGATTAAAACTATTAATAATATCTCTTTATTTATATATCTTATTTTTTATAATAGTATTTATAAAACTTCATTTTTAGCTAATTTTTCATATTTTTTGTAAATTTTAGAGTTTAGCATATATAAATTTATTTTATCGAAATATTATTGATTTGTTTCTAAAAATGAGATTATTATAATTCCTATTTGTATAGCAAAGTTATTATCAGCAGATATTACAACTTCTAGAATCATCTCTTTTCTTTAACAAATAATTTATAAATATAAAGTGAATATTCTCTACTTTTTTATTTTATTAATATTTTTAATATAAACTTATCTATATAAAAAATATAAAGAATAACATGATTAATATAAATTTAAACTTAATATATATGAATTAATAAATAAAAAATATTTAATATATAAATAAAAAATAAAATATTAGTCTTATTAGTTTCTTTACGAGCTAATTTTTGCTATTATCATCAATTATTCTGAAAAATTACGAATTTCTCATCTTTAGATTAAGTTCTGAACTTTTTCAAACTAAGTTACAAACTTAATTAACTTTTTTAATCTCATGTAAGTACTGTTTAAATATAATTTTTCTTTTATTATACTTAAAATAAAGTTCTATAATTTTAATTACTTTACAATCAATTACTTAAATTATACAGCACTTTTAACAATAAATAAAAGTTATATAGAAAATAATATCTAATTTATAGGTAGATACTCCCTTCTCCTTTCCCTTTCCTTTTACCAAAAAATCAAAATTCGAATTAATATCTGGAAGTATTTTTTATGATAATAGATTATTCTTTAAATTTTATAGTTATCTTATTATTTAGAATATTTTTATTATATTTTTACTCTTTTTCATTTTTTATTTTATATTTAACCAATTTTTTTGAGTTCGATTATCTTTATTTCACCAAAAAACTTATTTTTTATAGGAATTCTAACTTTTGAAATAACTGGACTAACAAATATTAATGTTCCTGCATTATAGGTTTCCTTTACAATCTCAAATTTATCTTTTATCATCCAATTAAGTATCCATGAGAATTGTGGAGAAATATGATTAATACTTAAACTTCTATTGTTAAAATGATTAAATCTACCTAAAAATAAGTACAATATTCTATTTTGTATTGTTTCAACATTAGGAGTAGTAAATATCAATTCCCCCCCCCCCCCTTAATACTCTATAACTTTCATTGATCAAATTCCAGGGATATTCTAAATGTTCAATAGTTTCAACAGAAACAACATAATCAAAGCTATTATCTTCAAAAGGAAAAGTAAAATTAGCATCTATTTTTAAAAAATCTATATTTTTGGGTTTGAATGAATCAGTATTTATATCAGAAGCAATTACATTAAATCCCATATCATTCAGAGTGTTACTTAGAAATCCATCTCCTGCTCCAATTTCTAAAACTTTTCCTCTAGGTAATTTATCAAACAATTCTAAAACTTTTCTTTTTGTTGGTTCCCTTTTTGAATTATCTTTACTTCCTTGATATTTGTCTTTTTTTATTTCATTGGGGGTTTTATATATTATTGACATAATTTAACCTCTAATATTATCTTAAATTAGAAAAATAGTGATATATTTAATTTTTTAATTTTTTAATTTTTTTATTTAATAATATTTTTTATATAATATTTAATATAAAATCCAGTTATTAGGAAGATATTATAAACAAAGAATATTAAATGGCTTAATTGGGAAAAATATGAGTCAGAATATTTTAAAAAGAGTTTAAAATTTATCCAAGATAAATAATAATAATCAACACCCATAATTCTTGGTTTTTTAAGGTTAAAATCTGAATACTCACTGTCTTCAAAAAGTAAACCCTTTTTTTTATATTCCTCATAGAAAAAACTACCTGGAAGAGGAACAAAAGTTGAAAAACCAAAGATTTCATTAGACGAATTTTCTTTTATGAACTGTTCAGTTAACTTGATATCTTCTTTTGTTTCAACAGGAAAACCAGATATGAAAGAAGATTGTATTTTAATATTATTATTTTTTAATATATTAATTGCTTTTTTATTCATATCAACGCTTGTTCCTTTCTTAAAATATTTTAACATTTTATCTGAACCAGATTCTATGCCTATAAAAATTTCTATAAGGCCTAATATTTTAAGTTCTTTAATTAAGTCGTGATTTTTAATAATATTATTACTCCTACCATGAATATTGAAATTAATCTTTAATTTTGATTTTTTTAAACAATCAATGAAATTAATCAACCATTCCCTATCTTGAAGAAAATTATCACTTTCAAAAGTTACACTTTTTAGACCATACTTATCTTTGAGATAAATTAATTCTTGAACAACATTTTCTGCAGACCTTGTTCTTATTTTTTTACCAAACATTTTCTTGGATGCTGGTGCACAGAATTTACAATTATATAAACATGCACGGCTTGTTAATATTGAAAAATGAGGTTCTTTAAGTAATAATGGATTTGGAGAATTACTATGGGAAACTATATCTCGATTTACAAAATCTAAATTGTCCAAATTCTCGATTTTTTTACCTTCAATAACTTTTTTAAATCTATCAATTCTATTCATTCCAATTGATTTATTTCCATCTAATTCTTCAATTTTTGCCTTAATAATCTCTAAAAAAGAAATTTCACCTTCGCCACGAATTATATAATCGATTAAATGGTTGTTTTCATATTTTTCAGTAGAAACTGAAGGATCGACCCCCCCACAATGATAGTTACATTAGGATTTTCTTTTTTATTAATTTTGATTGCTTTCATAGCTATTATATAATTCATAGAGATAATACTATAACCTACTATATCATAATTTTTTACAATCCTTTTAAATTCTTTCCAACTCACAGATTCTAATTCTAAAAAATCTACTATTTCATCATTAGACTTAGCATAATTAATTATGTATCCAATCCCATGTTTTGTTCCTAAAGAACTATTTGGAATCTTTTTAATTTTTCTATATATTCTCATATACCAAGAATGAGATGGGTAAACCATTAAAATTTTCATATTTAACTCCATAAATATATATAGTTAATATTATATTCTAAAAAATTAATTATTTAATCATATTATCTACTAATTAAAAATTTATAACATTTCTCAAGTTTTTCAGCTATGTATATTCCTTTATACAATTCATATTGTTGTTTGCATTCATTTTTAAGCTTTTTATAAATTTCTGGATTTTCAAGAATTGCTTGAATTTTTAAAGCTAAATCTTCATAATTTTCAGTTTGAAAAAATAACCCTCCCTTTTTCCCACTTGTTTCAACAACAGGGGGTATTTTAGATGCTACAAATGGAACTCCACATCCTAATGATTCTACAATCACAATTCCAAATCCTTCAACTTTACTTGGTAGACAAAAAATATGAGAAGAATTAATAATCTTTAAAACATCTTCATGTTTTTCAACAAAACCACAAAAAGTTATATTATTATACAAATTTTTTTCTTTTACTAAAGCTTTCAATCTTTCTTCTTCGGGGCCTGTTCCCACGATTTTAACTTTTAAATCTTTGTATTTGTAACCATTTTGATTTATTAAGATATCCATAGCTAATATCAAATCTTCAACTCTTTTATACTTTACTAATCTTGAAACACAAGATATTGTTCTATTTTCAAATTTTTCACTTTCTATTTTCTTGAATTCAACTATATTTGGAACTACAACTATTTTATCTTCTGGAAAATGTTTTTTTAGATTATTTGCTGTGAAATTAGAAACAGCTATGAGTAAATCAATATCTCTAGATAAAAAATATCTTTCAAGTATTTCACCAAATAAACCTGTAATACCAATGTTTTTAACCCATTCTCCAATCCATACATCATGATATCTTGCTACACAGGGAATATCAAGCTTTTTAGCTATTTTCCATGCAATTATGTATGTAATAAAATTATAACCTACAACAATATCAAAATCAAGTTTTTTAGCAATATCATAAGCAGCTTTCATAAATAGTAGTCTATTTTTAAATGATCCTTTTTGAGTATAGGATCTTTTTTTACCGCAAGCTATTATTTTAATATTTCCTATATTCCTTTCTTTTTCCATTCCCTCTTCATAGGATGTTAGTACGGTGATATCATTATCTTTAGATAGATAATATGCTTCATTAAATGCGACTGCTTCAACACCACCTTTAATTTCAAGATTTTCACTTTTTGGAAAATATTCTGTAATAAAACATATCTTCATATAGAAAACTCCGTTTTTAAATACAATACATAGCCTTTATAGACTTCAAAACTTTTATCAACCCCCCATTAACAAATTTTACACATTAATTTCATTTTTTTTAATCATTTTTACTATTCCAACATTGAAAAGTTCTTCTTTAAAAAATAACTCAAAACCCTGTTTTTCTAACTTTTCAATTAAATTTTCATGCTTTAAATTTTTAAGATTTTCATGATACTCAAAATAAATATATTTAAACATTGATAAATCAGATTTTAATATAATATCATATTCACATCCTTCACAATCCATTTTTAAGATATATGGTTTTAAGTTATATTCTATTAAAATATCCTTAATTGTTGTTGTTTCAACTATTTCAGTATTCTTACCCTTAATATATTGACTAACCTCTCCAGATACTAAATCTAGATCTCCATTAAAGTATAGTTTTATTTTACCTTTTTTACAACTAACTGCTTTTTGAACTAAATGTATTCTATCTTTGATATGTGGATTTAAATCCAAATTATTAATAGCAGTTTCATATAATTCACGCACTGGTTCGAAAGCTATGACATTATAATTTTTATTTGCAAAAAATAGGGCAGTATCTCCTCTATTAGCACCAATATCAATTACAGTTTCCCCCCCCCCCCCAATATCAACATCAAATTCCTCCAAAACAAAAGTTTCACATATTAATGATAATTCTAGATTTATCATCTTAACTCCATTTAGCATAGTTATTATTTTTTCATTTCTCTGAGATAAGATATTATTTAACTCTTTTTTCTGGTTTAAATTTATATCTCTTTGACAAATGTCAATTAAAAAACCTATTACTCCAGTTTTTCTATCATTTTTATTTAAAACAATATTTCCAAGATATTTAAATTTACATAAAAAGTCATCTTTAGGAAATAAAAGATAGATAATAGTAGAAAAAGAATTATCTATACCTCTAAAAATATCATTTAATAATTTTAAATATAATTTAATATTGATTATAATCACCTCATCATTTAAAACGTTTAAATCTAATTTATAAGTTAATAATACTTTTTTCTAAAAATTGGAAGAATTTTATTGTATTATTTTTCATAAAATTGAATTTCATATTTCTAAAAATTTTTTGATACAGTACTACATAAAATGCTCTTTCAACTGTTTAAATCATTCCAAACTAAAATAAAATAATATAAATATCATAATAATTGATTATAAACATTCATCATTCCATTAGCCATGTTCTCAATAGAATGTTCTTTTGCAAATTTATAATTCGATTTAATATCACACTCATAATTTCTATTTTTTAAAACATCTACTAAATCCTCTTTAGTTGTTTTATAAGTTCTTTTCTTTACATCAGAGGGAATGTGGGAATCATCTAATGTTACAACTGGTTTACAGCAAGCCATAGCTTCGACCATTGGTAAACCATATCCTTCCATAAAGCTTGGAAAAATAAAAACATCTAATGAGTTATAGAAATTATTAATTTCTTCATTTGGAATAAATCCTAAAAAAATGATCCTATCATCATCTTTAGCTAATTCTTTTAAATATTTTATATGAGGACCTTTTCCTCCAATGAAAAGCTTAGAATTTTCAATATCTGCAGATTTAAAAGCTTTAATTAGAATATCTATTCTTTTTCTGTAATTGATATTGGATAAAGTACCAATAGTATAGGTTTCATCTTCTTCAACCTTTTTTGGAAACAAATTACTATTAATCCCTTGCCTTACAATACTTATATCATCTAAATCAATTGAATAGGAATTGTTTATGTCTTTTGCTGTTTCTTCACTAATTGTAACTAATTTTTCACATTTTAGTGCTTGTCTAATAGCTATTTTAAAAAATAATTGGGATTGATAGCTTAACAATTTATTTTTGTGGATTAAATGAGGTATTTTAATAGGCATTAAATCATGAATTGTAACAACAGATTTACTTTTATCAAGCCTTATTGACTCAATAGGAGACAATGCATGATAAATATCTTCAGATTTATCTAAAATAAAAGGAAGTTCTAAATAAAAATAACAAATATAATCTAAAAGCCCATCACTTTTAAAATAACTATCATCTTGACTAATAGTGGTTAAATTCAATTTTTTTTGTTTTAATCCTTGAAGTAACATTTTTGAGTAGCTACCAATACCTTCATTTCTATTATCAAAGAATCTAGATATCAAAGAAATATTCATTTTATCTCATCCAAATTGATTGATGATTTATCTATTGTAGAAGTCATT
>NPID01001491.1_pt1 | contig 148187 bp, 129 predicted proteins | sample 8637491 | NCBI WGS metagenome assembly NPID01 (sample SAMN07420843, study PRJNA396082) | bioreactor metagenome | isolation source: sample BA6 brine-fed electro-methanogenic bioreactor BA | place: Japan: Kochi | collected 2016-06-14
CCGTATCCGCCGCCGCCGCCGCCGCTGGCGTTGTCGCATCTATTACTGAGACAAGTGCCGCCGGAGCCTCTTGTTCCGCCTATTTCTCCTGCGCCGTCAGCGTCGATTGTTCCGCTTTGGTTGATGTTAACTGCCTCGAATTTCACCCAGCCATAGTTAGAACATCCCGTGGCCGGTTGAACTGTGGCGTTGTTTATTGTAAGATTTCCTATGTTATAGTGCCTTCCGCAAATTATTGTTCCTGCAGGTATGGATCTGTCGGCGCCGCCGTGGTTTTGGTCGCCGGAACAACTGCACCAGTTTACGTTTCTCTGACGGTATGCTATAGTGAATGGACCTCCAGAACTACTGCCGAAGCTGTCAACTCGAAGATAGTAATATCCCGTCGATGGCGCGGCGTAAGTAATTTGAGATTGCAGACCGCAATAATCGTCGTTTGTGGCCACCTGGGTGCAGGAGGCATTATATAGGTATAGGTATGTATCGAACCCGGCTGTTCCGCCGCCTTCGCAGAATGTGAAATCGTATTCGCCGCCTGCATTGAGGTAGAAACGATACATCCTGCATCCGCCTGCATTGAAGGAACTGCTGTTCGTGCCCCAGCTTGTGCCGGGGGTTCCAATATTCGTATCATATCCGTCACAAGCTGTGCATGTTCCGGGTATCCATCGGTAAGCGAGGTTGTAGGTTAGTGCTCCGTAGCCAAAACCTCTGACTCTAAGATAACGATAACCCGATGTCGTTGGAGTGTAATCCAATTGAGAGCCAGCACTGCAATAATCGTCGTTATACGTGAGTAACGATCCACCGCTATCATAGAGTTCAAGATATGTATCTCCAGTGTAGCTTCCTCCGCCCTCACAGAAGGAGAATCGATATTGCCTGTATGCGCTCATATAAACCCTGTAGACTCTGCACTCTCCGGAGCCTATGCTTTCCGAGCCGGTTGTCGAGTATGTGGTGCCGGGAGATAGTGAGTAGTCGTAGTCCGGTGGAGTATGACACCATCCCGCGGGACAGGTTACACACTGAGCCGAGGTTGCTCTGCAGTCGGTATTTGTGCCGCAGGAGCTGTTTGTGTTAATGTGCAGGAAATATGTCCCCGAAGATGTTGCTGTCCAGTTCAATGGTGTAGTTCCCGCCGCGACGCATGTGCCGTCGTAGGTTCCCTGACGCAGAGTTAGATGATCGGTTGCATTACTGCTCGTAAACTGATACTGGTAGCCGGATATGATGTTGTAAATAGTTGCATACTCATCAGCGAAATTACAACTTGTAATTGGAGTTAGAGTATTGTTTTCTGGCATTGTAGCAGAACCGTATGCAGAGGTATTCAGACAACAGCATGGGTTTGTGGTAATGCCATAGTTATACGCCGTGCCTGATGAAGTTCCATTACAACTCGTATAGGCGTAAACACCTAAGTAGTATGTTGTTCCGCAAGAGAGGCCGCTCACATATGCACTCGTTCCAGTTGTCGAACCACTGGCAACAACACTCCAAGAGGTGTTATAAAGATACCAATAATATGTGACTGTCGGGCTACCTGCCGGTGAACCTGCAGACCAATACAACCAACCGTCTGTTGAACCCATAGAACCCCAGAGGCCTGTCGGTGTGCCGGGGGTGGTGCAGGGAACACAGGTTGTGCTGGCATATAAATTATAATTCACGTTAGACATGTAGCCACTGCTTGAATATGTGCCGCATTCTATCCAATAGGATGTTCCTGAGTTCATGGTTAAAGTAATTACTGGATCCATTCCGCCATACCCATCGTCGTTGGATGCTACCAGGGTCCCGCAACATGAGCCGGAATATATTCTCATGTAAGTATCTCCATCGCTGTCGCGCATATCCCAGGTATAGCTTCCCGTGCAAGTGCAGTCATATCGGAAGAAAACATCATTGTAGCCTCTTCCAGAACAGTCGTCTGAACATCCGGTCAAACCTGAAGTATTATATCCCGAAGCAATTTGCGCGTAGGTGATTGAAGTTGCACCGGCACATGTCTCATTTGAGGGCGACGAACAATTCCTGACGATATACAAATTGTAAGGCGAGTTTTCCATGCCAGTTGTAGAATAGCTACCGCATTCTATCCAATACGTGGTTCCCCCGGTCAATGTTGTAGTTATCAATGGATCCATACCACCATAACTGTCATCATTGTATGCGACCACGGTTCCGCAACATGAGCCGGAGAATATTCTCATGTAAGTGTCGCCATCGCTATCTCTCATGTCCAAGGTATAAGAGCCTGTGTAAGAAGGTGTGAAAGAATAGAAGACGTCGAAGTATCCTCGTCCTGAACAATCATCTGAACAGCCGAGAACACCGCTTGTGTTGTATGAATCTATCGACCCGGAAATATAAGTTGCTCCCGCGCACGTTTCGTTTGAAGGAGAAGAGCAACCGCTGGCCCAAGTCCAGGATTCATCACGACAGTTATTGGATTCATTTGATTCTGTAACTGCATAACTGTAGTCTGCACATGCCTGAGCTGTATATGTGCCTGCCGAACCGAAGGTGTGGGAAATTGAAACCCATACTCCGGTTGCTGGATTCAAACCTCCGGTGTATGCGTTGCCGATGTAACTACCGTTTACGTAGAAGTATGTATAGGAACCACCAGCGTATGCCGTTCCTCCGTTATACACATAAGCGTAGAAGGTATAAGCAGAACCTGCGGTAGGAGGGTCGGGGGAAGGATATATATCAGTTACATATAAATCCGGAGCAGGTGGCGGCTGTTTATAATAATACATTGTAAATGTATTGCCCGAAGAGCCGGAACAAGAATGAGAGGTATATGAAAAATATGGCGCTATAATCACGTAATACGTCCCGGCGGAGGGGCAGGTCCACGAGAATTGATCGGGTCTAAAACCGCATCCAGAATTTCCATCAACACCGCCGAGAATAGAACAACTCGAATTACAGATTTTTATATCGGCGTCGAAATTGCCCGTTCCTATATAGCACATGTCGAACCAGTATGTCGCTCCTGCCTCGCCGCTGAAACTTCCAACCCACTTGCCGCCGTTGCCGCAGTTGCCGGAAACGGAATATCCCCAAGAAGTGGTTCCGATAGTCCCCAAAGAAGCATCTGCAGGTGTGCAGGAGTCGCAGGGGCGGCCGGCGGAGCAACTAGTGCATTGCACAGTCGTTGTTCTGCAACCGCTTGCTGTTCCACACGAGCTGTTTGTATTGATGTGCAGATAGACCGTGCCGGTATAGTCAGCCGTCCAAATCAGGGGTGTTGTGCCTGCGGCTCTGCAGGTTCCATTGTATGAACCACTCCTAATTGAAAGGAAATCCGTGGAAATACTGCTTGTGAACCGATATGTCCTACCAGACACAATATTGGAGACAGTGGCATATTCCGAAGCATAATTACACGAGCTTATTGTTACGACATCGTCGGAGTTAGATGCTGCAGCAGAGCCATAAGGGGATGAATTGGTGCAACAGGTGGGGGGCGATGTATATGTTATCCTCATACTCGGAAGGTAGCTGAAGGCATTTCTGGACATAGTATCATATGGCCAGCTATAGCCTGAATCCGAATAACCATATCCGGCCCGGTTAGAAATAGTTCCTCTGCAATAGTTGCCGCCACTACCAGACCAGCCGGAATTGTCCCGAGAAACATTCCATTCTATATTTGTGGTTCCATTAAAACTGTAATTGCTTGAGAAACTATAATCATACCAGCTTCCAGCACTTGGAGTTCCTTGGGTAATTGGACCATAATTAGTTGTCCATCCCGTAGTTCTCCATGCGGAAATCGAAGTCGATGAAGTCCCATAGGTTCTTATTCTAAAATTACTTAAGTTCATGCTTCCCGAAGAAGAGCAATACATCCCCATACCACTTATTGTGGCTCCCGCGCTAATCCCCATCGACGTAAGATCGCTTGCAAGAACAAGGAAATCGTAGCGCTGGTCGTGATAATATGTGTTGTATGGCATACCGGAGTTTGTCTGGCTGGATTGAGAGTATCCCGTTAGAATTTCCGTTGTCGGGTCAATATATACGGGGAACTGTCTTTCGGCATCTTTGAGCCATTCAACCGGAACGGAATAGCTGATGCGAAGTTTGCCTTCGCTCAAAAATTCAATATGGTATTCCGAGAGAATGGAGTGCAGTTCGTAATCGTCCTTAACGTGCGGTTTGAGCGGGTCGTCGGACTCTTCGCCGTGCACCGGGACTTCGGTGCGTTTCATAATATCGTCGAAGGGGACGCGTCCGTCGAAAATTCGGACGGGGTTATAAAAGATGCCGTCTTCGTAGTTTAGCTTCTGGAGAGCGAAGGCCTCTGTTGTTGTGTTCGACGAAATGGGACTGCCATCGACGATTACTTCCCAGCCCTCGGGGATTTCTATTTCTTCGGAGAAGACAATTGCTTCGGCGGAGGTTTCAATCCAGTCGGCGGAATTTAACCAATATCCGTGTTCGATTCCTCGCTTGAGCTGAACAACCTGAGCATCGATATGCGGGGTTATTCCATTGTATTTAAGGGTTCTTCTACCTTCGATAGAGGGTTCGATGTCGTTTGTGATTATCGGAGTCAAATCTCCGTCTTGTTTAATACTGATAGCGGGATTTTTTGAGACATTCACCAAACCGCCCGAGGTTTCAAAAACTACGCCTCTGGATTTGTCGGTGCTGTAGTATGTTTTGAAGCTGTTTTTCTGAGTGGTCATCTCGAATTCGGCAAGTTTTGACGAATTATTCGGGGTTATTGACAGATCAACATCGCGCCAGTTGTTATCGTCGTCCTTATAGTGCAAGTCTGCGAGCATTACTGCCGTCCGTGTGCCGTCGCCGTTATCGAAGGTTTTTGTGTGAAGCGTTCTAAATTGAATTAACTCCTGATCCGGTGTATAACCTGCATATATGCCTTTTTCGCTCCATTTGTTCGCGTGGAACACTGAATACATGCCGGTTTTAGCTATCCAGGAATCGTTGCCGTCTTTTTCCGTGACTGTGATCTCTCCGGGTTGGTTCATCCAGCTGTTTATATCTTCACGAATCCAATCGGCTTGCGATAGATGGAGTTCGCCTTTCTTCGGGCAACCCGGGCAGTCGGTTTTTTCTGTCGGTGCCGGCAGATAGTATTCCTCCGGCAGTTCCGGCAGTTCCATCGCGTCTATTCTCGCGAGATCTTTCTCGAAACTCGATAGATCGATTCCGTTAGCTTCGGCGTCGGCGCGAAGATAAATCGACTTCTCGCGCATAACTGCCGCTGTTTGCAGATCCTCTTCCTCTAAGGCATTGTCGAAATTGTCTATATATGCTGAGAGGTTCGCAAAAGTGTTTTCGGCAATTCTATATTCCTGGGTGCCAGCGGTATATCCCTCTTCGGCGAGGGTTTCAACTACCCTCGCATTGCGGATGGCTTCCGCTTCGCTTCTATGGGAGGCAGTTAAGGTGTTTTTCGGGCAACCCGGGCAGTCGGTTTTTTCTACTGCCGGCGGTGCGGGGGGTGCTACGGCAGGAACTTCGATTTTTTCTTCGGCGAAATTATCTTCCGGTTGGTAGAATTCAGGGTCCGCCAGGTTGGGAATCTCCACCTCGGGGAGGTTCGCCGAATCCACCTTTGCGAAATCGCTTTCGAAGACGGAGAGATCGAGACCGAGCCTTTCCGCACCTTCGCGGAGGTTGTTCAGTGTATGGCGGGACAAGGCGGCCATAGAGGGATCGTTGGTTTCCATTTCGAAATGGAAATTCCTGAGAGTTGAGACGATGTTGGCCACGAGAATTTCCGCAGGGGCGGTTTCCTCTGACTCTTCGCCGAGGTTCATCGACTCGAGAATTTGTTCTGTGTTATATCTGTTGTGAATTTCCTTGCGAAGAATTGTTTCCTCGTCCAGAGGTTCCGCTATTTCGATTTCGACTGTTGCGGGAAGATTTTCCGGTTCGCTCATGTCGATTCCGAACTCTTCCGCCGAGGCTTCCAGTATTTCAATTTTTGCGCTCAAAGTTGCGGCCGTCTCGTCGTCGCCGAGTTCTAGAGCCTCTTCGAGACTTCTTCGATATTCTTTCAGGTTGGCTCTAATACCGGCTATTTTCGCTTCTTTCTGCATTTCGAGATCTTTTGGGGCGGCTTTTTCTTGTTTCGGGGCTTCATCAGCTTGTGCGCCGGAGGGTTTAGGGCATGTCGGACACAGGTTTTGCAGGGTTTCGGAATCGAATTCCGGCAGGGAGGCTTCATGAATCCTTGTTAATTCGGAATTAAACCCTTCGAGTTTGGATTTTTCCGTCTCCGGCAGAGATTCGAGATAGACATTCATTTTGTGTCTGACGATGGATGCCGTCGGCAGGTCTTCCCTTTCGAGGGCGTTGTCGAAGGCTTCGATGTAACCATTCAACATGACATAACTAAGCTCTTCGGGGATTATTTCCTGTTCCGGGGTATCGATGTCATTTTCCTGTTCCCGAGCCTCGCCGGATTGAACTACGACCGGCTTCGGACAAGTAGGGCAGGGAGTTTTGGGGGGTTCTGCCGTTTCGACGACTTCGGTGTCTTGTCTGGTGTCGTCGAAATTATAGTCCTCTGGTTCTGGCATGGGTTTATCGACCGGGGCGTCTTCGATTTGAGGGTTCAGTTCACTTTCTTTTTCTGCCTGAATCTTTCTAACTTCCTTATTTTCGAGCATTATGAAAAGGTGCTCGAATTCCCTGAGGTCCATCTTGAGCTGTTCTGCAGTCCTAACTGCCGAGTCTATTTTGAGTTTGAAATTGTATGCTCTTTCGTAATCGCCGTCCATAACCGCCTGTTCGAAGCCGTAAAGATATTCGTCGAGGGCCATGAACACGCGTTCCGTTTTCGCCTCTTCGGAATCGTCTTCGGCGATGGATTCTTTCTTAGGGCATGTCGGGCAATCTTCTTCTTTTTCGGCTGGAGTTTCGGTTTGGGTTTCAAAATCAAGTTCGTTGTTTTTGTATCGAATGTAGTCATCGAAGGTCATAGTCTCGGCGAGTTTGCGCATAACGCCGGCATATTTGTATGCATTCTGGAAATCTCTATGATACTCTTTGGTGTCAAGGCCGTTTTCGGGGTTTGTGATATAGTCGAGGATTGCGATAATGCCATCCGCGCGAAGGCTAAGGTATTGCTTGAGGGCTTCCATGCCTCTTTCTTCGTCAGGAAAATCGACATAGTCTCTACGGACATCATTACGCCGAGTTTCAAACGCGGTGGCGACACTATCGATAAATGAATGGTCGTCGCGCAGGCTCTCGACGTATTCCATCCAGGGTTTGGTTTTCCTTCTGAAGAATTTTTCGCCCGAAGATTCTTCTGCTTCAAACTCGTGTCGGAAAGTTGGGGTATTTTTCAGTTTGGTTAGTTCGGAATGAGCTTGGGCTATTCTCGAAGAAGAAACGCTTTCGGAAACCGAAGGGGCGTGCTCAGGCTGAGACTGGATTCCCTTGTTTTCAATTTGAATTATCTGCGGTCTGGCACCTTCGACGCTTTCATAGATATTTTTAACCGGTGAGGGTGCTATTCGGTCGTCCACTGTAGAGATGTTAGAGTTCATCGCCAAATCTGATGCGGGGGGTTTCTCGCCCAAGGCGGCGGAATAGGGTGTTCCTGCGGGCTGTTGGTAATCCTGCCGAGTATCTGCACTATTTGGCTCGATTCGTATGGGAGGCAGATCGACGCTGTCCTCGCGGGCTGACTGGTCGGGAATGTCGGTTGCATCTGGAATCTCCAATGCAACGGCGAAAAGGTCGTTCGGTGGATTTTCGGTTGGGGATTCGGCTTGTGCGGTGTTAACCGAAATCCCGAGAACAATCATCGTCGTTATTATCATGAACGACAATAAGATGCTTTTAAAATACTTCATAGTTGGTTCCTTAGCCCTATAACATGAAAATGTTACTCATACTGAACTTCGAAATTCGTTGAATACTTGCTTTCCTCGCCATTAACGGCGTGTCCTTTTTGATAAACCTCTTCTTCGCCGAAAAGGACTTCTCGGCATGGTAATAATCCCCAAATTCGATTACTTGCTCTCTGATTGTAAGTATCCCCTTGGTTTTCCACAACTTCCGAGGGGTGTTTGGACTTAAATTCTATTTTAGTCGAATAACACATTATCCCTTGCTTAACCTTTCCATGGCGGCATTGAGGTTGTTTTGCGCACTTGAGTTCTCCGGCCAGATTTTCAGAGCGGTTTCGAAATGCGGAACTGCCTCCAAAAATCTGCCGCTTATGGCATAGACATATCCCAAATCGTTGTGGATTCTTGAGACATCGAGATTATGCCTAAGGGCTTCCTCGAAAACAACTTTGTCGTATGGCGCGAGGTCTTCCTCGGTTATACCTTTTTCGAGCAAAGCGGCTGTCGCGGCTCCAACAATGGAGTCGTTATTGGCGGCATATTGTGCCGTCTTGAGCATTCCGATGTAACTATTCTTCAATGTGCGCTCATTATCCAGCGCTAATTTGAAAGCGTCGATGGCTGAATCGTATTCCTCGCGCCTCACATGAAGAGACCCGATTTTTCTATAGGCGAACATTGGATATCGCGCAGTTTCGGCGGCTTTGTAATAATTCTCTAATGCTTTACTGATATTGCCAGATTGTTCGTAAACCTCCGCGAGATTGTAAAGAATTATACTCGGCTGTTCGGGGTCGAGTTCGAGAGACTCCTCGAGGGTTTCTATGGCTTTTTCGTTCAATCCCATCTTGCCGAAAGCTATTGCCAGGTTCACCTTAGCGTCAATAAAGTCGGGTTTTATCTCCAATGCTTGCATATACACTGCAACAGCCTTGTTATATTCGCCTCCTCGCAGGAATAGGTCGCCATACTTCTTAAAGGAATGTGCTTCCACTTCTTTGCCCGGGTTAGCTATATTCTCGAACCACGGCGGATTGAACACAGATAACACTCCGAACATGATAAGCAGATACCACAATCCAACGAGCAAATAGGTAACAACCGATTCGTCGTTTTTGCGCCCGTTCCGTTTGGTTTTACCCTTGGAATCAGCAGGTGTTATGGAGAAGAAAAAGGACATCCTTCCCTTCGTCTTTTAATCTGTTGAAAGTCTCACACGCCTTGGGAGTTTTCTGAATAATAATCTGAAGCCCTCGTTCAGTTACCGAATTGAAAATGAACTGGGTCTCCCATGTTTCGGGGAAACCTTTTCCGCCTTGCCCCCTGGAACCGCTTCCTATCAGAAGGATATCCCTGGCGTGATGGTTGAAAAAAATCATGTCCCGCTGGTTGAATTCATGTTTTTTATCCGCCAGCCGGAACATGCCGTTCGGGTGAATAAGAATGTCATAATATAGGATGGGAATGCCCTTGTAAACGGTAACGGCGTGTGAATTATAAACGATATTATCTTTTCTATATTTGATGAAGAAGATGGACTGCATGATTATAACAACAGCGGCCGCTCCGAGAAAAGCGTTTCTAAATACCTTTTTCTGAGACAGGTGTATAATTGTGAAGATTATCGCAAATGCAGTTAAGGTAATTCCGACAACTACATACCAGAAGCGTGCATCGCTCAGAATCGAGCTGGTGAAGAGGAGGATATAGGCAAAGATTAACTGTAGGACGAGTAGGGAGAGGGGGTGCTTGAGATAATCCGCTACTCTTTTTTGCCTGATTTTCCATCCTTCGCGTGTGATTTTTCCGCTTTTTCCGACAAATTGAATTGCAACTATCCCCACAAGGACGCCCCATGTGTCTTTGGCGATATCGCTCATGTCAAATACTCGGTTCGATATAAACACCTGGACTCCCTCGTCGAGGGCTGAGATGCAAATAGCCGCAATAAAGGTCCAAAGGATTATTTTTTCAGTTGGAATATTTTTGGGCTGAAGGGCGCGGAACATCATGAACGCGAAAGCGCCGTAGGCGAGGTAGTGCCAATTGTGCTGGAGATCGTAGAATTTATGGTTGAAATAATAATCCGTGGACTTCTGGGCGAGGGCGAGCATGAGTAATATTACACCAATAGCCAGGCCTCTATAGAGGGTTATCTGTTTTCTATAAACTACAATAAGAACGACTGCTGTTGTAATTGCAATCGCGAGGATATAGGGCATCTCCGCGCCGAAGAGATTGAACGAGAACCTCGAAAGACTGCCGATAGCCTCCTGCATGTAGTTTCTCAACATGATGAAAGGCGTAGCGAACAGCAATATGGAGAACATCACAACATGGACTACCGGAGAATGTATGTCGAGACCTTTTTTCATCCTATTAGTTGAACAACCCTGTTTCACTTTTTCATAGAGAGTCTTCAATAAGTTGGGGCGGGGAATATTCCCCGCCCCTTTTGTTTTAGCTACTTGAGTTTCGCTCCGTTTTTGTCGTAATCGCTTACTTTGATATGGGGGAATGGATCATCAGTTCTTATGTTGATCTCTTCCTGCGAGCCGACCATATCTATACGGACTCCGGAGAGGCGGTAGCTGAACCGCGCGTTCTCCTCGCCGGAAATCGAACGGACAACGAGTTCCGATCCTTCGACACGCGCCATCAGTATAGCCGGATCCTGCGCGGTTACGAAGGGGATAATCGTAGTTTCGGCTACGGCGTGGTAGAAAAGCCACAAGTCGGAGGCTTTGGGCTGTTTGGCCATATCGACCCTGAACTCGCCGCTTGTCAGTTGCGCGACACCAACCACATCGGTGCGAAGGCCTATGCCGTCCCAGTTGTATGTGGCGTATTTTTGGCCTTCGATTTCGATAACGGGGTCAACGGTTTTGCAGTCGATTTTGCCGGTTGTGCCGTTGATAGTAATCGGGTTAGTTCCGCCTACGGTTAGGACTTTAGTGGAGTTGTTCCAGGTGAAGTCGGCGGAACCGCCGAATGCGCCGCTGTTATTGTATTGAACATTTGTGTTCGCGCCGGCGGGGTTTGTGGTCGAGCTGGCAACGGCGTCATCGACATACTGCTTATTGGCAACCTGATAATCTGTAGTAGGATCAGTTGACGGTGTAAGGGGGAAACTACTGAAGGTTTTGACTCCGGCAATTGTCTGAGCACCCGCTGTGATATGGCCGTGAGTAACGCCTGAGCCGGCGGCGGAAATACTATTTAGGTCGTCGTGGTTATGGTTATGACCGCTTGTGGCCGCGCCAATATTAGCCGGGGTTAGGGCTCTAGTAGCTACACCCGTAACATGACCGTTCGTGTTAACTTGAACCTGAGAAATTACATCCGCTCCGGACAGAGCCGAGGCGGGAGCATTACCGAATCCTGTGGGGTGAACGTAGTTATTGGCTCCGTCGGCAACATTAAGGATTGTTCTGACCTGGGTCGCTGTTAGGTCTTGGGGGTCGCCGGCAGTCGATATTCTACCCTTGATTGTGTTTGCGGCCATGTTAGCGAGTTTGGTATTTGAAACGACGTCGTTTGCAATGACCGTTGCCCCGTCGCCCGTGCTGGTAACATCGCCTGTGTGGTTCGGATGAACATAGTTATTGGCGTTGTTCGCGATACCGTCGAGTTTGGTTTTGTCGGCGGCGGACATTACACCCGCGAGAGCCGTGGTAGCGATGTCAAGGGTGGCGTCCGAACCTGTGCTCGATGTCACGGGAACTGTGGTTGCGGTTCGAGTTCCCTGAGCAATGTTAGTTCCGACAACGTCGGCTATGGTGATGTAGCCTTCATCGTTTACCAATTCACTTATATTGTCACCGCTCTCGAGTTTGTCGTTGAATGTGTTCCAATCGGTTGAAGAGAGATAGCCGTCCTGAGAACCGTTGGCTACCTGGATAGAAATGTTCGGTGTAGTTCCCCCCGAGGAAGAAAGGGGCGTGCTGGCCGTAACACTCGTAACCGTTCCGCCGCTGGAGGGCGAAGAATTGGTGATCGTGAAGTTCGGGTATGTGCCGGTAACTGATATTCCTGTTCCCTCGCTTAATACAACGGTCTGATCGGGCGCGGCATTGTTGATTACCGTTCCGGCGAAGCTTATTCCGGTTCCCGCGGAGTATGTGGTGTTGTCGTCATTGGCATTCACCCAGGTCTGGATATCGCTCCAATGCTGTCCGTCGAGAAGGTCGGCGTTTAGATTTGCCACCATTACCGCGTTTCCAGCATCAAGGACAAAGGGTGCGCCAGTATAGCCGGTCATATCGAGTTGTCCGGTCATGGCGTCGCCCGATTCATCAACCCAGTTATCCGTGCCGGAATCCATAAATCCGGTGATTACAGCACTTACGGATCCTCCTGCGTCTGTTACGCTAAAAGTATTTGTGGCATCGGCCCAGCTGGCTCCTGTATTATACTCGTTGGTGGGATCGGAGTCGGCGTCGTTGACGTTGTCGGCGCGCCACGCGGGGTTACCGGAGCCGTCGGTCTTCCAAACCATATTGTTGTTCGCTCCGCCGGCTGTAACGTAACCATTCTGAGCCTGAGTGTTCGCCTGCCATGTGTCGTTATCGGTCGAGGCTATAGTTATAGTGTTTCCTGCCTCGGAAAGGGTTACATTGGAACCGGCCTCCAGCGTGACGTCATTGGCGCTTCCGGTAAGCTGAATAAGCGATGTAGTTCCTGTTCCTGCGCCTACGGAAAGAGTCTGGTTGTCGGTGTTATCCATATAGGGCGATAGATCGACAGTAACAGCGCTTCCAGTCAGACCAAGATCATCACCCGTAAGCTCTATATCCTGATTTCCGGTAGCTCCTGCTTCGATGCCGTCAAGTTTAGTTTTGTCGGCGGCGGACATCACACCCGCGAGAGTTGTGGTAGCGATGTCAAGCGTAGCGTCTGAACCAGTGCTCGAAGTAACGGGAACTGTTGTTGCGGTTCGAGTTCCCTGAGCAATGTTAGTTCCGACAACGTCGCCTATAGTGATGTAGCCCGCGTCGTTGGTGAAGACCGAAACGTTAGGCGGGGTAGCAAGCCAGGCGTTGAATATCGGGTCGGTTTCTGTATAAGATGTCAGATAGCCGGCTTCGGCGTGGTCGCCCCAGCCGTGGGCTTCATTCCAGTTAGTGATGTCGCTTGCGGTGAAGTCACTGGTGTTCCAATAGTCGTCAAGGTCGGCGGATATTAGATAACCCACGAGAGAGTGGTCACCCCAGCTGAACGCCGTATTCCAGTTCGCCGAGTTATCGGCTATCGAGGAAATGGTCGTGCCGTCGCTGACGATGATGCCTACTTCGGCGGCAACTACCGGGTCGTTTTCCGAAAGGGTCGCGTCGAGTAAAACTGTGCCGGATTCATTCGGGAAAGTAATCGTGCGGGGTGCGGTAGGATCTACTACCGTCAGTCTCGTTTCATTAACGTCTTCCGTAGTTCCCTCGAAGTAGATGGAACCTCTGGTCCAGAAGTCGCCCGAAGTTCCATGGATTGTCGCGACGTCGCTTCCGGATTCCTGAACGTGAATCATTCCCTCGGAATAAATATCTCCAGATGTCCATATCTGGCCAGAAGTGCCATCGACGTTGAAAACATCTGCACCGGATTCGCGCACGGCGAGTTTGCCTTCGATTTCCGTCTGGCCGGTGGCGTTGTTAACGAAGAATGTCGTTGCATCGGTAGCGTCGCGGACAATAACCTGGCCGTCGATACGGGCGAGGCCGTCGAGCCATAACGCACCATTATCAACTACAACATTGCCGGAACTTGTTTGGAGGGCATAGCTTCCGCCGCTGTTGTTGATATATACCGCCGGCGACATGCTCATAGCATTATTGCTGAATGTCGCGACTCTATTATTTCCGGTTTGTTCTACGAAAAGGACAGAGCCGCCGTTGTAGGCGTCGGTTACGTTGATATGGCCATCGTCCATGGCGAGATTGCCTGTTTCCATCCAGAGATGGCCGTTGGTTTTGATAGCGTTTCCGCCGCCTGTTCCGCCCACATAAAGGGCTTCGGCGCCAGAACCGCCGGCATTGATTACCACAGGGTCAGCATCGACAGCCGTGGCGATCGTATTTCCGCCGTCGTAGGCGTCCTGAAGGGATGTGGCGATTGCGCCGGTGGCGACTTCTTCCCAGGTGGTTCCGTTGTGATAATAGAGCTTGCCGTCGGCTGAGTTGACATAAATTTCGCCTACAGCGCCTGCAGGTGCGGGGTCGTGGCCGCCGAGGCCGAGTTTGCCGCCTACCGTCAGGTTGCCGTCCACGTTTGCATCGCCGCCAACGTCCAGATAGCTGGCCGGGTCAGTTTTGTTGATTCCGACGAAGCCGTTGTTGCGGATTCTCATTCTCTCTTCGAGAGCGCCTGTGCCATCGGGTGTGGTAAGGAACGAAATTCTGCCGGGCATGTCGTCGGATGCTCCGCCGGTCGCGTCGGTAACGAATTCGAGGGCGGCCGCAGATGTGAATCCCGAGCCGTCGTAACCCTCTGCATAAAACCTACCGAGAATTGTGTTTGCTCCAGCGGTTGGTGTAGGAGAGGCCTGAGTGCCCTGAGTTCTGCGCATGCGAATATTGGATGGATCGCCGTAGTTTATGAAACGAGCTACGTCGTTTGCCGATGTCTGGTGGACATCCAGTTTTCCGCCTGCGGCTGTAGAGCCGATAGTAAGCTGGCCGCTATTCTGAAGCCTCATTCTTTCCGTGTCATTCGTGCGGAAAGCCAGGCCGGTGTTATTTATCGTTCCGATGAAGTTTGATGCTACCGAGGTAGCGTCATTGCCCTCGATACCCCAGTAGTTGGCACTTCCGCCGTCGGCGATTTCGTCGAGAGCGGCTTGAACATCGGAAGCGGTGAGGCCTGAAGTAGTGTTATCGTATAGCAAATCCTCCGCGCTGACTTGATCTGCGCCTAATCCCCAGTTCACATGGGCTTCATTGACACCGCCGTTGGCAATACCCAGTTCGGTTCCGGTTAAGCCGTCGCCCGTTAGGGAAGCGTCGGTTTCGACAACCTGACTGCCCCAGTCATCTCCGGCGGTGGCGACAAGATCATCGACGTATTTTTTATGAGCCAAGTCAGCGTCGTCAGTGCCCATGTCGGCGACATCAGAGTAGCCGGCTTCTCCGGTGATCGTTAGATCGCCGGTAACAGCAAGGTCGGTGCCGTCGTTTGTGAGGACATCGGAAGCTTCCCATTGGCCGGAAGTGTTGTTCCAGCGCGCTGTCTGACCATCCAAAGTGCCGTTGGCCACGTTGCCGAGACTGCTTCCGTCAACCAGAACCCATGCGGTTCCGTTGTATTGGAGAAGCTGTCCGGCGGATGAGCCGTCGGCGAGTTTGGCGGGAGTAACCGATTTGTCGGCTACTGTGAAAGCAAAGCCCTGGCTGGTGATTTTGTCCGCGGGGGTTAGAGGTGTGCAGGCTCCCCATCCAGAGCCGGCGGGACCGACATGCACCTGAAGATAGAGGTCGTGGCCTGCGCCGAAAATATCCTGAATCTCGGAATATGATCCTAAGAAACCGCCAGCAAAGTTAAGTTCCCAGCTGAAGATTCCGTGGTTGACAGAAACGGTCGTCGGCGCTTGTTCCCAGGCCAGGTCGTCGCCGGGAGAACCGGTGAAACCGTCATCGCCGGCATCGACATAGAGCCGGAATCCGATAGCGCGGGTTCCGTCCACAGGTTGTCCACCCTCGACAAGCTTACCCTGATATGTCAGGGAGGTGGGAACCTCGGCAAAAGCGAGGAAAGCCGCTGTGAGGAATACCAGCAACATTACTAAAATTTTGTTCTGCGACATCGCGAACCCCCTTAATAAGGCATATTGTTTACTCATTTTTCTCTTTTCTCATACCTGCCAGTTCTTCTTTCGAACTTGAAAGGTATTTATCCAATCATTATAAGGATATAAAATTCTTATTTCAACAAGAATTGTAACAATAGCAAAGAACAGCAAAGACCAAATGGAAAACGCGCAGTAAACATACCAAAAACATAATATATTGAATTACAACATCTTATCTTTTTAACACCGTGAGCCAATGGGTAATATTTACCATTCCGCCTATTCTATTTTAACCACCCAAGCAGTTTGTCGAAGCTTTGGGGGTTATGTGAAGTTTTATCTCGGATAAAAAATGGGCTTGTCTGAAGACAAGCCCATCTTGATACGCAGGAATTGGAGGTTCGGGCTATTTTACCGGCACGAAACCGAGTTCGGATACGATTTGCTGACCGGTGTCGCTCAGGATGAAATCAAGGTATGCTTTCGATGAGCCTGTCGGGGTGCCGTTGGAATACATGTTGAGCTTTCTGACGAGGGGATATTCGCCGGACTGGGCGGTTTTCACTGAAGCCTTTACGCCATCGACGCTGACCTCTTTGACTTTTGAATTGAGGTAGCCGAGGCCGACATAGCCTATGGCGTCGGGAGTGTTGCCTACCGTTGTCGCGACCGCCTGATTAGAAGCGAGTTTGAGGGCTGATTCGTGCACCGCGCCGCCTTTGAGGACGATTTCCTTGAATACTTCAAAGGTTCCGGAGGAGACGTCTCTGCTTACGATTACAATATCTCTATCATTTCCGCCAAGTTCGCTCCAGTTAGTGATTTCGCCGCTATATATGGAGTTAACTTGCTCCAGGGTCAGCGCGGAAATTTCATTCTTGGGATTAACGACGATAGCCAGTGCATCGAATGCCACTACGTGTTCTACCGGTTCGACACCCTTTTCCCGTGCTGTTTCAACTTCTGTTTCTTTGATGTCCCTCGACGACATAGCGATATCGCACTGGTCGTCGATAAGGGCGGCTATACCCACGCCGGAGCCGCCGCCCCGAACCGTGATGTCGGACTTGGGGTTGGCGTCCATATATTCTTCCGCGGACGCCTGGGCTATAGGAAGAACCGTGGTCGAACCAGTTATTACAAGCTGGTCTCCGGCCGTCAATAGGCCTGTGATGGCCGCAGTTATAACTGCGACGAGAATCATTTTTTTCATCTTCGCTCCTTTTTAGATATTGTTATCAAAGCCTTCATTAGAAGGGGTTACTCGAGAATTCCCATCTCAGCTGGACGCCGGCAGTATTCACCGGTTCGGAGTTATCAGCTTCGAGCTGTTCCCGGCTCCAGTTGGCCTGAATCCACGCCGAGGGCTTGTCGGTTCTACTGCGGGCGAAAAAATAATTAACTCCGGCAGTAATTGAAGTCCAGCCGTCGTCGTCGATTTCCGTGTTGGGATCCCAGCTGTCGTATCTGCCCACAATCTCGAAATCATCTCCCACACGGATTATCGGCATTGCCATAAAACCGGCCGAAACATCGCCGTCGCGGGAAAGGCCGAGATACTCGCCGAGCAGTTTAACCGGGCCGTATTCTGCTATAAGGACTCCCACCATGTCCAGCTGGCCGAGGGTTTCCGGGCTTCCGGTCGTGTCCGCAGGATCATCGTAGTTTTCGAATTTAACCGACCCGCCAATGGCGATATTGTCAATCGGCTTGAAACGGACATTCGCCTGATATGCCGGGTGTCTGTCGATGTTCGAGTAGAATTTCTTATAGCCCTCGCCGTTGTAGATTCCGAGCTGATACTCGCCGTAGTCTCCTGGAATTTTGCCCGAGAGTGCAATGCCGGCATCGGCGGAAGGAGCTATTCCCAAAACATCTTCCATAGCTTTTTCGATGGTGATATATTTCCAGTCATATGTCATGCCGAAGTAGTTTTTGATTACGCCGGCATACAGTTTGGCATTTTCGCCCAGGGAATAGTCGAGATATGCCGACTTGATTTTCAATCCTGCTCCATTTGCATCCGAAGACTTATCGCTCGAATATACATCCAGTGTGAACTGGGAACCGATCTTCTCTGTAAATTGATGGGAAAGAACCAGATATCCCCGGGCGATTCCGAAACCGCTATATTCTGTTTCGCCGTCGGCGGAGATATGTTCATACCGCATCCACGTCTTTCCGGCGACCTGAGTTTCGCCGGGGGCAAGGCTCAGGCATGTCGCAGTCAACGCGAATACACCTGTCATTACCGCAAATAACATACCCTTCATTTCTCTCCTCTCGTGTTTAACCGTAATTAAACGGCTTCTTTATAAACTGGAGCAATTGAAGGGATGAATATTAATCTATTATTATCGCATTGTTAAGAATAGGTTAAAATATTTATTTTCGGTTAAACTCCCGCCGGCGAATGTTAACAAGCCAGCCTGCCCAACCGACACCCTTCGAAAAAAATCAACAATGTTGATAAGTAATCCGCTTTCAATGTTGGCAACTCGACTATTTATTTCCGCAAGGGCCGGCTTTGTGGATAACTTTGAGGTCGTGCTTGCTTTTTTGTCTGTAAATACAGTATAGTTATATTGTGTCTTGTTGAAGAAATTTTCTATGTAGCGGGAATTTTAAGATCGAATCGGCTTCCCGCGCCGGGGGAGCTTTCTACGGTTATTTCGCCGGAATGTAGCAGGGCGATGTGTTTGACTATCGAGAGGCCTAAGCCGGTGCCGTATAAGGAGTTCGAGCGGGACTTATCGACGGTGTAGAACCTTTCGAAGATGCGCGGAATGTCCTCGGCGGGTATTCCTATGCCGTTGTCTTCGATGCTGATAGTAACACCGCTGTCTTCACCGAGAATACGGATTTTGATTTCTCCTTTGGGCGGCGTGTATTTAATCGCGTTGTGAAGAAGGTTCGAGACTGCGATTTCCAGCAGGCTCTCGTCGCCGAGTATTGGCGGTGAGTCCTTCTGCGGCTCGAAAAGAATAGTGATTTGCTTCTCGTCCGCTTCGCTTTTAAAAAGGAACAAAATCTGTTCTACAAGAGTTGCCGGGTCGATTTTGACTGCGTCGATTTTTCCCGTCTGCTCGATACGGGATAGGGTTAGTAAATCCTTGACCAGAGCTATCATACGGTCGGTATGCCGCATTATTGTCGCTATATATTTTTGAACTTCCGCGTCGAGGGGCTCCATCTCCAAAGTCTCGGCAAACCCTTTGATTAGAGTCAGGGGTGTTTTCAGTTCATGGGAGACGTTTGCCACGAAATCGGTCTTGGTCTGTTGGATATTGAAACTCTCCGTGATGTCGTTTATGGAAATCACGGTCTGGTCGAGCTGGTGGATCTTATTTTTACGGGCTTTGAACCTGTTTTTTCCTACACTGTATTCGACTTTGGACTTGTCCGGTTCTTCGATGAGGTTTCGCAGTTCCGGCTGAATGAGGGTGGACAATATATCCGCGCCCTTGACGGACTGGAAATCGAGCTTGGTGAAATCCTGAGCGGCTTTGTTCATCAGGTGAATTTCGCCGTTGGCCTGAAGGACGATAACCCCCTCGTCGAGAGACTGGAGGATAGTCAGAAGGTTATTCCGCTGTTGCTGTAATTCGACGAACATCTTTTCGAGACTTCCGGCGAGGCTGTTAACCGATTTTTCCAGTTCCTCGAACTCGAGGTAACGGCCTTTGCCAATCCTTTTTTCAAAATTTCCGCCAGCGATTTTTTTCACCTGGGCAGACAGGGCGTCGATGTTCTTTTTGACGAAATTGCGGGAGATGAAGAACATCGCCGAAGCCAGAGCTATAAGGATTATCCCCCAAAAGAGGGATTGCCGGACAAGGGCTGTATTTACCGCCTTTAGAGAGTCCATGGGTTTGCTCGAACGGACTACATAACGGATTGCGCCGGACGAATCTCGACTTATGCCCGCGGAATATACCATCTGCCGCCGAACTGTCTCGCTGTATCGAACGTTTATCCCTTCGCCCTCTGCCATCGCAGAAATTATTTCCGGGCGGTCGGCGTGGTTTTCCATGGCAGAGGGCGGCTTTTCGGAGTCGGCGATGACCCTACCGTCGGGGAGAATCACGGTGAATCTGACTTTCGTTCTATTGCCGAGATTTTTTGCGATGGAATCGATTTGGGTTTCGCCGAGGCTATCGCAGAGGATTTCGTCGAATAGGATTCTCTCGCGCAGAAGGGCTTTGGAGGTCTCGTCGATAAGTGTCTTCGACGACAGGCTCGAAAAAATAAGCAGAAGCCCGCCCACGGCCGCAGAGAGAGTGATGACCGAGAAGTAGAACTGCCGTCTGAGAAGGCTTCCGCGCATTAAAACCTATTCCTCTTCCATTCGATAGCCGATGCCGCGGATGGTTTCTATCATTTTGCCGGCATCGCCCAGTTTTTTTCTGATGTTCAATATATGCACATCAACCGTGCGGTCAATTACATATTGCCGGTCGCCGCCGAGGGAATCGAGGATCTGGTTGCGGGTGAGGACTCTGCCTTTTCTGCGCATGAGGAAGGCGAGGATTGAGAACTCGGTGGCGGTAAGCTGGACAGGTTCCCCATCGACAAGAACCTGAAACCTATCGACGTGCACCGTAACCGCGCCGTTTGATAGAATATTCTCGCTCTCGGATTTCGAGATTCGGCGGAACATCGATTTTATCCGCGCCTGAAGCTCGCGCATGGAAAAGGGTTTTGTGATGTAGTCGTCCGCGCCTAACTCAAGGCCGACAACGATATCCGCCTCGGTGGATTTTGCGGTCAGAATTATAATCGGCACGTCGCGGTTTTTTTCGTCAGTCCGCAGGATTCTGCAGACATCGAGGCCGCCGGTTCCGGGCATCATCAGATCGAGGATAACGAGCCCCAGCCGATTTTTGTCGGCGAAATCGAGGAAAGCGTCCCCGTTGCTGAAAAGCAGAACCTCGAACCCATCCCTTTCGAGATGAAGTTTGAGAAGATTTCGCAGGTCTTCCTCGTCCTCAACTACCGCTATTCTTTTGGTTGACATCCTTTGCCTCCTTGTCTTCCCTCTCGGCGGGATGGCGAATATCCTCGCCGGTGAGATAATAGATTGTGTCCTCGGCGACGTTTGTCGCGAGGTCGGCTATGCGTTCTATATTTTTCGCGATGAAGATAAGCCTCATCGCCCGTTCGATTGTCGAGAGGTCGGAGGCCATGTAGGTGGTTAGTTCGCGCATGACCTGTTCTTCGAGATCGTCAACCATGTTATCCCGTTCGAGGACAGTGTTCGACAGTTCCAGACTCTCCTCCAGAAAGGCTTTGAGGGCGTCTCTGACCATATCCGCGGCGATATGCGCCATGCGCGGAATATCGATTAGGGGTTTCACTGGACGCCGCGGAATTAGATATTGGGCGCATTGGGCGATGTTCACGGCTAAATCGCCAACCCTTTCTAGGTCGGTGTTGGCCTGAATTATCGCCATCATGTAGCGCATTTCCTTTGCCCGAGGGCAATACAGGGCGATGATTTCTCCAATCTTCGCGCTGATAACCATTTCCGCGCGGTTACATTCCGGCTCTTGAATCATGATTACATCCGCGGCAAGCTTTTCATCCTTCTTCAGAAGGGCTTCGATGGAGTTTCGAACCATCGACTCCACTCGCACGGCCTGTTCGGCAAAGAGCCTTTTTAGTTCTTTTGTGCTTTCGTTTAACATAATTCCTGCCTATCCAAATTTACCCGATAGGTATCTTTCGGTCAACTCATTTTTCGGGTTTGTAAATACTTCCTTTGTTTTTCCGAAGTCGATAAGTTCGCCCAACATCATGAATGCCGAAAACTCGGCGACCCTCGCCGCCTGAGCGACATTGTGAGTTACGATTATTATCGTGTATTGGCCGATGAATTCCTGAAGCTGTTCCTCTATTTTCGCCGCCGATACGGGGTCGAGGGCGCTGGTGGGTTCGTCCAGGAGGATTACCTCCGGCTCGACAGCCAATGCCCGAGCGATGCAGAGCCTCTGCTGTTGCCCGCCGGAGAGTTCCATCGCGCTCGCTTTTAGCCGGTCGCCGACTTCTTCCCAGAGGTTCACCCGCTTGATTGCCTCAACCACGCGGTCTTCCATCTCGCTTCCCTTGCAGAGCTTGTGAATACGCAGGCCGTAGGAGACGTTGTCCATTATTGACATCGGAAAGGGGTTAGGGCGCTGGAAAACCATGCCTATACGCCGGCGAAGCTTGTATATATCGATTTTCTTCGAGTAAACGTTCTTGCCGTCGAAGAGAATTTTGCCGCGGGTTTTCACCGAGGGAATGAGGTCGTTCATTCGGTTGATGGAGCGCAGGAACGTGGATTTTCCGCACCCCGAAGGCCCCATAATGGCGGTTATTGTCTCGCTCGGGAATTTTATCGATACATCTTTGATGGCGTGATTATCGCCGTAGCATAGATTGAAATGCACCGATTCGATAATGCCCTTTTCGTTTACCATACTCTTTTCCTTCGTGTTCGATATCGAAGATAAATGCCCGCGCCGCTGAGGACGAGAACCAGAAGCAGAAGAACCAGCGCGGAACCGTAGGCTATTGGCAACTGCTTATCAGGATAAACCCCCTCGGTTACGAGGCCGTAGATGTGATACGGCAGAGCCATAACCTCATCCAGCGGGGATTTCGGAAGTTTGCGGGTGTAGAACGTAGCGGCTGTGAAGATAATGGGCGCTGTTTCGCCTACAGCGCGGCCCATTGCCAAAATCGCGCCGGTAACGATTCCGGAGACCGCATTTGGCAGAACGACCTTCATCGTAGTGCGCCATTTCGTAGCGCCGAGGGAAAGGGAGGCTTCGCGGAAGGAGTTCGGAACCGCACGCAGAGCCTCTTCTGTAGTTACGATGACGATTGGTAGCGCCATCACACCCAACGTCATCGCTCCGGAAAGGACGGAGACGCCGAAACCGAGCACCTTGCAGAAAAACGCGAACCCGAAAAGCCCGAAGACAATCGAGGGTAGTCCGGCCAGCGTGTTTATTCCGGTGCGTATGGATCTCGTGAAAGTGCCTATGGTGGCGAATTCGCTTAGATATATCGCGGTCAGGACGCCTATGGGCAAGGAAAAAATCATCGCCCCGAAGCCCAGGAGGAAAGTCCCGAGCAGGGCAGGGAAAATGCCTCCCTGAGTCATTCCGCGTTTGGGCGGCTGAGAGATAAACTCCCAGGATAACGCCGGCAAACCACGCTTTATGATGAAGAATAGCAGTATCCCCACCGCGAGGATTACTATCGACGCGGCAACCCCGAGGACAGTGAATCCTATTTTCTGTTGCAGAAGCCTTTTATTTGATAGACTTTGAGGCATATTTATTAGCAATTAGATTAATAATAAATGTAATTACAAAAAGCACAGCGCCAACCGCGAATAGGGCGTGAAAATGGGTGCTTCCCTGAGGAGTTTCGCCCATCTCGGCGGCAATTGAGGCGGTCATTGTCCGCACGGGCTTGAAGGGCGAAAGGGCTATCTGCGCGGCACCTCCAGCCACCATGAGCACTGTCATAGTCTCGCCTATGGTTCTTCCGAGGGCCAGCAGAACCGCCGCCCAAATTCCAGACCGCGCCGATGGAAAGGTTACTCGCATGAGGGTTTCCCATCGGGTGGCGCCGAGGGCGAGGGAAGCCTCGCCGTAATCCCGAGGCACCGACGACAGGGCGTCCTCGGAAACGCTGACCACTATGGGCAAGGACATCAGCCCCAGCGTGATTCCCGCTGTGAATGCGCATTGGCCGATGGAAAGGGAAAGCAGATTCTGCAAAAACGGCGCGAGAAGGGTCAGCCCGAAGAGGCCGTAAACTACCGAGGGCACGCTTCCCAATAGCTCTATTATGGGCTTCAGCGTCTCCCTAAGTTTGGCCGGCGCGACGCCGTTTAGATAAAGGGCGCTGGCAATTCCGATGGGAAGGGCAAAAAGGAGGGCGACTACGGTTACAATCAGAGAACCCCACATTAGGGGCAGAAGCCCGAAATGAGGCGGTTCCTGTGTGGGCATCCATTTGCTTCCGAGGACGAAATCCGCAAGTTTGTATTCGCCGAAAAAGGGAAGGGCGTTGGCGAAAAGCATGATGGTTATCGCCAACAGCATAAGCAGGGAAAAGGAGGCAATCGCGCCTATTGAATATTTTGCCATATTATATCTCCGCCAGCGGTTTGATCCGCGATTAGAATGCGAATAATACGGACGGAGTTTTTAAGGAATGTTAAGCGTTTGTTAAGATTGTGTTAATTTGGAGAGTCAAAAAATAAAGATACACAGAATACATCATCCAACGAATGCATCATCTATTTTCTATGAGATTTCAAATCAAAAAAATCGGGTCAGATTCTGTTTGACAGTTGGGATCGAGCAAGCAATATTTGACATGATATGAAACCTCCAATCCAAAAACCCGCTTTCTCCGTAATAATCCCCGCGAGGGACGAGGAGAAGTTCATAGGAAAATGTATCGAGTCCATAAAGGCCGCTACTGAGGGCATTTCCGGCGAAATCGAAATCGTAGTAGTTCTAAACCGATGCACCGACAGAACAGAGGAAATTGCCCGCAATCACGGCTCGGTTATCGTCCGGCAGGACTCCGGAACAATAGGGAAAATCCGAAATGCCGGAGTGGAAGCGTCTTCCGGCGAGAATATCGTCTTCATCGATGCCGACAGCATTATGCCGCGCGGTTTAATGGCGGATATATCCCAAAGCCTTAACACGGACGAATGCTATGGGGGCGGTGTGGATTTTCGCCTGGATAGGCGGTCTTTGGGGATCGCGCTGACCATGGGAATTGCGAGGTTATTTGCGACGATATTTGGAATTATGGGAATCGTGATTTGGCTTAAACGGGAGGCATTCGAGGACTTAGGGGGTTTCGACGAAAGCCGTCCGGCCGGCGAGGATATTGATTTCGCACGAAGACTTCGGAAATACTGCATTTCAAAGGGGCGGAGATATCGAGTTATCAGGGACAAAAAAGTCGTAACATCGAGCCGAAAGTTCGACCGGCTGGGGGATTGGTATGTGATTCGGCACCCACTGCAGGCTTATCGACTTTTCAAAGGCGAAGACACCGAGGCCGCTAACCGCATCTGGTATGATATCGGGCGGGACTAACGGATTTAGGGTTTAGGATTTAGGATTGCTGATTATTGTCGAAAGATGATTGGCAAACATGTCATTGCGAGGGAGCGAAGCAACCGAAGCAATCTCGATTTATGAGTTAGGTGGGGTGAACCAATGCTCCTGCAGAAGGGTTCTGAGGGTCGCGGAACGGCCGCCGGAAAGCAGGACACGGCAATCGATGTTTCTTTGGTCGAGTTGAATGATAGTTTCGCGGCATCTTCCGCAGGGTGCCATGATATGGCCGTTATCTCCGACAGCCGTAACGGCGACAATGTGGGTTTCGCGGTTTTTCAGCATCTCGGAGACCGCCGCGACCTCGGCGCAAAAGCCGAGGCCGCAACCAAGGTCGATACAAATTCCGGTGTAAATATTGCCTTTCGACGTCAATATCGCCGCTCCGACTGCCCCCGCAGTGAAGTCCCCGCGCAAAGTAAATTCACCCTGAACGCTTTTAGCGGCTTCTATCAGCTTTTCATCGTCGCAATTCACTTTTGCCTGTGCCGACATTCTCCGTCTATTTTCTGCGAAAACGCGATTCGAGGGCGTTTTTGAAGATGTCGTAGGTGCCTTTATCGTTCAGGACTATCTTCACCTGCCTGAGGTTTTTTGCGTCCAGAAGGCCGTTGACAATCTCCTCTATCATGATTTTCGAGCAATCGTCGGCGTGGAAATGGCCTACGCCGGTGCCGAAAGCCGGCACTGCAAGGGATAATACCGGTATCGAGTCCGCGGCTTTGATTGTGTTCCGGGTGGCGTTGCGGACGAATTCTTCGGATGTCAGAAGGTCCTGCCCCATCACTACGGCGTGAATGACCTTTTTAGCGCTTAGTTTTCCCGCTGATGTCACGGCGACTTCGCCGATTGGGATGGGTCCCATTTTCATGGCTTCCAGCTCGATTTCTTCGCCGCCCTGTTTTTTGATTGCACCCGCGACGCCGCTTCCCATCCACAGCTTGTCGTTGGCGGAGTTGGCTATAGCCTCGGTTCCCGCCGATGTTATATCGCCCTGCATAATTGTAAATTTCGCTTTGCCTATGTTTACTTCCATTATTTTCCTCCGGTTTCTTTCGAGTTCGTCAGTTTTGAGTATCAATTTTGCGGGTATGAATATAAAGGCGACAGGGCGCGGTGTCAATCCTATTGTTCGATTGGCGCGGAGGCTTGTAGTTGAGCTTTTTTACGCGACAAGTGTCTTTTTTATTGTCTGAATAATCCTCCTTTTCTGACTCAAAAAACGGGCATTTTCCGTGCCTTAACCGAAATAGGGGCAAAATTTAGCTTGCATAAGACATTGCAAACCTTATTATATAGGATTGTCTTAACGCAAGACAGAAAGGCTTACTATGATAAGATATATTGTTTTAGTTATATTGATGGTGTCTGCGGGCGTGTTCGCCATTGGCTGGGAAACGGTTATTACGGTCGATGGCGGCAACTCTCGCGAAATGAAGATAGGTATGGTTCCCGGCGCGAGCGAGGGTTACGACCGGGACATCGACCTTGCCGCTCCGCCTATTCCGCCGGTGGGGTTTTATTGCTACTTTCCGGTGGAGGACACCTCTTTCGAGTTTTTAAATGCGGCATGGACGGATATGCGCGCGCCCGGGCCTTCGGCGGAGTGGCAGATTCGAATAGTCCGCCCGACTCAGCCCACTCGGGTGGTGTTTTCCGGATTGCCCATGATTGGCAAATTGTCGATAAATAATATAGAAGCGGTGGAGGAAAGCCTTGCCCTAACATTCTCTCAGGCGGATACGGTTCTGAGAATCAAGTATGACAGGGGTTTCTGGGAAGAACCCTCTGCAACTATCGACTTCGAAACCACCTTCGACGCCGAGGCGATAATTGTAATCACGGACTCGGAGGGGCGCTCGGTGCGGCGTCTGCCGGACATGTTCCTCAAGGCCGGCGAGCATTCAATCGGATGGAATGCCAGATCGAACAGAAGCAATGAGGTGGAGCCTGGGGTTTATACCGCGAGGGTTTCACTGAAGGCCGATGAGGATTTTTCCGATTTCGAGGTGGATGTCGTAGTTCGAAGCAACGAAAATTCAACAGAATAGACAGGATATATCACTATGTCAGACAAAAAGTTATATAGAGAGATAGAAAGAGAACTCAACCAACAGGAGCTCGAAAACGAGGTTCTGGATTTCTGGGACAAAGAGGATATTTTCAAAAAAGTTCTCGAAAAGGGCAAGGACGACAAAAAGTTCGTTTTCTACGAAGGCCCGCCAACAGCCAACGGCCTTCCGGGAGTGCATCACATCCTCGCACGGACTCTTAAAGACATCGTTTGCCGTTATCAGACCATGAACGGCAGACTGGTGGAGCGCAAAGCCGGATGGGATACCCACGGCCTTCCCGTAGAGATTAGCGCGGAAAAAGAGCTGGGAATATCGTCGAAAAACGAGATAGAAAATCTCGGAGTGGACAAGTTCAACTCGGCGTGCAAAACAAGTGTTTTCAAGTATCTGGACAACTGGGAAGCGATAACGCGCCGTATCGGATATTGGCTCGACCTTTCTAACCCATATGTTACCTGCGATGGCGACTATATGGAATCCGTGTGGTGGCTGTTAGCGAACTTCTTCAACGACGGCATGATGTATCGCGGCCACAAGATTCTGCCATACTGCCCCCGATGCGGCACCGGCCTTTCCGACCACGAGGTTTCTCAGGGCTATCGGGACGTCGAGGATCCGTCTATAACTGTCCGGATGAAGCTTTCCGGCCGGGAGAACGAGTATTTTCTCGTGTGGACGACCACGCCCTGGACTCTTCTCTCCAATGTCGCCGTAGCCCTTCATCCCGATGTCGAATACGTGAAGGTCGAGGATCGCGGTCAATATCTTTGGCTCGCGAAAGCCCGCATGGAAGCTGTTTTCGGCGAAGTTCAGCCGACTATTGTCGATACGAAAACCGGTGCAGAATTGGCCGGCGTCGAATATGAGCCTCTATTCAAATTCACAGAACCGGACAAAAAGGCCTGGTTCGCGATAAACGCCGAATATGTAACCACCGAGGACGGCACCGGAATCGTCCATATCGCTCCGGCTTTCGGCGCCGAGGACTATGAGGAAGGCGTCCGCCACGATTTGCCTCTCATTCAGCTGGTAAATGCCGACGGCCTTATTTCTCCGGAAGCAGAACCTTTCGCCGGTAGATTTTTCAAAGATGCCGACCCGATGATTTTGGAAGACCTCGAAGCTCGCGGCCTGCTTTTCGCGAGTAGTCGTATGACCCACAGCTACGCCTTCTGCTGGCGTTGCGACAGTCCGTTGATTCAATATGCCCGGGGAAGCTGGTATATCAAAACCACGAGCTTCAAAGACAAACTCCTCGCCGCAAACGAAGATATAGACTGGTTCCCACCGGAAATAGGCGCGGGAAGGTTCGGCGAATGGCTTCGGAATAACATCGACTGGGCGATTTCCAGAGAGCGCTATTGGGGAACACCTCTGCCGATATGGGTTTGCGAGGAATGCGACAAGCACGTTGCGGTAGAATCCAGGGCACAGTTGGCTGAAATGGCCGTCGAGGGTTACGAAGATGGCATGGACATCCACAAACCTTATATAGACGGTGTTTACCTGAAGTGCCCCGAGTGCGGCGGCAAAATGGCTCGAGTTCCCGACGTCATCGACTGCTGGTTCGACAGCGGCGCTATGCCTTTCGCGCAGGTGCATTATCCCTTCGAGCACAAGGATGATTTCGATCCGGATTTCTTCCCTGCGGAATTCATCTGCGAGGGTGTCGATCAGACTCGCGGGTGGTTTTACACTATGCTTGCAATATCAACCTATTTCACCGGCAAATCATCGTATAAGAGATGTTTGGTCAACGGCCTCGTCCTCGATAAGAACGGCCAGAAGATGAGCAAACGTCTCGGCAACGCCACCGACCCGGTGCAAGTAATTCAGGATTTCGGCGCGGATCCCCTTAGGTGGTATCTCGTTACGACCAGCGCGCCGTGGTTGCCCACTAAATTCGACGAGAGCGGGATCGCGGAGGTGTCGCGTATTTTCTTCGATACCCTGCGAAACACCTACGGCTTCTTCGCCCTTTATGCCAACATCGACGGCTGGAGGCCGGGAATGGGCGACGGTAAGCCTTCGGTTACGGATAAATGGCTTAAAAGCCGCCTGAACAGCCTCGTCAAAGAGGTTCGCGCGGACCTCGACGGCTACCAGCTTACCCACGCGACCCGTAAGATAAACAGTTTCGTCGTGGATGAACTGTCGAACTGGTTCGTTAGGCTCTCGCGCAAACGTTTTTGGGGCGAGGGAATGGGCGACGACAAGCTGGCCGCCTATCGCTCTCTCTACGATGCTTTGACGACGGTCGCCAAACTTATCGCGCCTTATGTTCCGATGACATCGGATATAATCTGGCGCGGACTACACAGGAATTTGCCGGATGAACCGCTTAGCATTCACCTGAGCGATTTTCCCGTGGTGGACGAGAGGGCTATCGACGTCGAGCTCGAGCGGGATATGGTTTTTACCGAACGTGTAGTAACTATGGGCAGAAACGCCCGCCAGACCGCGAATATGAAGGTTCGCCAGCCCCTCTCGAAGCTGTATATTGCGGGAAGTTCGGCAAAGGATCTCCCCGAATGGGCATTGGAACTTATCAAACGCGAACTCAATGTCAAGGGCGTCGAGACCACCGAGCTTTCGAACCTGCTCAGCTACACGGCCAAGGCTAATTTCAAAGCTCTCGGCCCCCGTTTCGGCAAGCGGATGAAGGAGCTTTCGGCGGTGATAGAGAATCTTCCCGACGAGACCATCAAACGCGGTCTCACCGAAGGTAGCGTTCATATCAACTTCGAAGGCGAGGAGATTTCCCTTCATCCGGAGGAGGACATGGTTCTCACCACCGGCGCATCTGAAGGGTTCCATCTGAATTCCGAGGACGATTTAACCGTGGCTCTCGATATCGAACTTACCAATGACCTCATCCTGGAAGGAAACGCTCGGGAAATAGTCAACCGTATTCAGAACACCCGCAAGGAAGCCGGTTTCGAGGTAACCGACAGAATAGCGGTAGGAGTGGAATCTGACACGGATGTTTCGAAAGCAGTGGAGAAACATGCCGATTGGATTCGCCGCGAAGTTCTGGCAACAGAACTGCTTTGTGCCGAAATCGATTCGCCGGAGTTCGCGAAGGAGTGGGACGTAAATGACCATCGCGCAAAGATTTCGGTAAGAAGAGTTAAAAATTAATTGAAAATGGCAATTCGTGATAAAATCAGTATTATAAAAAGATATTTGTCGATTAATCGGGCTAAGGAGAAACATGAGAACACGTGAAATCGAAAGATTCAGAAAGAAACTGGATGCTTTGAAAAGCGAGATTCAGAACGAAATCGGCCGTTTTGAGGAGAACATGTTGCACAAAAACCGCAAAGAGTCCACGGGAGAAGTTTCCAGCTTCACCACCCACCCTGCGGACATGGGCGCGGAAACAGCCGAATATGAAAAGGCGTATATTCTCGCCTGCACGGAAAGCGAGCTACTCGAACTTATCGACGACGCTTTGAAAAGAATCGAAGCCGGCAACTACGGCGAGTGCATAGAATGCGGAGTGAAAATTCCCATGGAGCGGCTAAAGGCCATTCCCTATGCTCCATATTGTGTAGAGTGCAAAGAGGCTTTAGAAAACAGCGACTACGTGAGGTAGTTCTGGGAAGAAAAATATGACCCCTCCCGACAACCAAAAAATACCGCCCCCCCGAAATCCAAACTGGAAGACCCGCACCAGAGGCCTTGCAATTTGGGTTCTGCTTTTTGCCGTGGCGATTATTCTCGCCCAGATGTTTTACGGCGACAGGAACCCCGTTCTGAAAATGAGCTATACAGAGTTCATGGAAGCGGTAGAAGATGGGGATGTCTCCCAGGTGAACTTTGTCGGGAAAAATGTCGAGGGTAAGTTCAAGGTCGAAAAAACCGTAACCATGGGCAAGGGCGAAGTTACATACACCAAGTTCGAGACTTATATCCCCTTCGAAGCTCCAGAACTTGTTTCTGCCCTTCGCGCCGCGGATGTCAAAATCTCCGCCGAGGACGACAGCGGCGGATGGTGGACAGTCGCCTTATCTATTCTGCCATGGCTTCTTCTGCCCTTGCTGTATTTCCTCTTCATTATGCGAATGCAGGGCAACCAGAAGGGGATTTTCACTTTCGGCAAATCGAAGGCCAAACGAATCACCCCCGACCGCGCCAAAGTTACTTTTGCCGATGTCGCCGACTGCGAAGAGGCAAAAATGGAGCTTCAGGAAGTTATCGAGTTCTTAAAGAATCCGAAACGCTTCTCGAAGCTGGGCGGAAAAATACCCAAGGGCGTGCTTCTGCTGGGTCCTCCCGGCACCGGCAAAACCCTGCTTGCCAAGGCCGTTTCGGGCGAAGCCGGAGTTCCCTTCTTTAGCGTGTCCGGAAGCGATTTTGTCGAGATGTTCGTGGGAGTCGGCGCGAGCCGTGTGCGTGATTTATTCGACAATGCATTGGCAAACGCTCCGTGCATTGTCTTCATCGACGAGATAGACGCCGTCGGACGTCAGCGCGGAACCGGTCTCGGCGGCGGCCATGACGAGCGCGAACAGACTCTCAATCAGATACTCGTCGAGATGGACGGCTTCGAAGCCAACACGGGTGTTATAGTTCTGGCATCGACCAACCGTCCCGATGTCCTCGATCCGGCCCTTCTACGCGCCGGAAGATTCGACCGCCGCGTAGTAATCGACCGTCCGGACGTCAAGGGTAGGGAGGGAATCCTCAAGGTTCACACTCGTGGAATCCCCCTCGCGAAGGATGTCGATTTACATTCCATCGCCAAGGGAACGCCCGGGCTTTCGGGAGCGGATCTGGCCAACATCTGCAACGAAGCGGCTCTATTGGCGGCTCGCGAAAATCTTGACCAGGTCGGTCAGCGGGAATTCGAGCACGCCAAAGATAAGATAATGATGGGCATGGAACGCCGAAGCATGGCTCTCTCGGACGAAGAAAAGAAGATTACGGCCTATCACGAAGCAGGCCATACCCTCGTCGGAAAACTTCTGCCGAACAGCGACCCGATTCACAAAGTAACAATCATTCCGCGGGGGATGTCCATCGGCCAGACAATGTATCTACCCAAGGGAGACAGGCACGTTTACGGCAAGAGCTATCTCAAAACTAAACTCGTCCACGCCCTGGGGGGCAGAGCGGCAGAACTCGCAGTATTCGACGACCCGACCACCGGCGCGGACAACGACATCAAACAAGCCACCGATCTCGCCCATAAAATGGTCTGTTCGTGGGGTATGAGCGAAAAACTCGGACCTCTGAATTACAACGAGTCGGACAACGAGGTTTTCCTTGGCAAAGAACTTGTCAGCAGAGGTTCGCGTCATTCCGACGAAGTGAACAGGCTCATCGACCAGGAAGTAACCTCTCTTGTGGAAGGCGCTTTGAATCAGGCCGAATCTATAATCGAAGAGCACCGCGAAAAGCTCGATAGAATCGCCGAAGCCCTTCTCAAATACGAGTCCCTTTCAGGCCAGGAAATCGATCTGATAATGGAAGGCAAAGCTATCGAACGTCCCCATGCCGAACTGAAGGCTATCGATCCCTCGGCCGAAACTGAGCCAGTTCCCGATGCTAAAAAATCTCCCGGAACAGCAATCTCAGGAGATGCCTCCCCAGAACCGGCGTGAGTCAAAAAACATATCCTGTAAATCATTTAAACTTTTTTGAAACGAAGGCCGGCATTTTCATTAATAATGCCTTGTCTATTGCGATATCCTCTGTATATTTCTGAATATGACGAATGCAAAATCAGACAACCGAGGTGATGGGTTGAAAAACCCCGGCGATGTCCAGGTCATGGGCATAGTCAACGTAACACCGGACAGCTTTTCCGACGGCGGCAAATTTTTTGACCCAAAACAGGCTATCGAACATGGTTTGCGGCTCGCCGAAGAGGGAGCGCATATTCTCGACATCGGCGGAGAGTCGAGCAGACCGGGAGCCGAACCGGTTGTTCTCGAAGAAGAGCTGAAACGCGTTATCCCCGTGATAGCGGAACTTAGCGCACAAGTCGCAATCCCTATCTCGATCGACACATATAAATCGGCGGTTGCTCGAGAAGCGATTTCCGCGGGGGCCTCGATAATAAACGACATTTCCGCGATGACCTTCGATGATGCTATGGCGGGAGTTGCCGCTGAAACCGGTTGCAAAATAATCCTCATGCACATCCAGGGAACACCGGGGAATATGCAGATAAAACCCGTTTATCAGGATGTTATCGGCGAGATAAGAGGCTTTCTGAAGGGGCGGGTAAATTTTGCCGTTCAATCTGGAATCGCACCGGAAAATATCTGGGTCGATCCGGGAATAGGCTTTGGCAAAAGGATTTCGACCGAATTCAACGATAATCTGAGAATCCTTAAAAATCTGAACCGATTTCGAGGAATCGGCGAGAAGCTTGTCGTTGGGACATCGCGTAAGGCATTTATCGGCAAAGAACTTGGCGGAGTTTCTGCTGAGGAAAGACTCTACGGAAGCCTGGGCACCTTCGCGTGGTCAGCTCTGATGGGCGCCGACATCGTCCGTGTTCACGATGTTCACCCCACTGTTGAGATGTTGAAGCTAATGGGCGCAATTTATGCCCAACCCGCAGAAGGCGGTATATTATGACCTTTTTTAAACTCTATTTCCTGGAATTCGGCATTCTGGATGTAATTGACGTCCTGGTGGTGGCTTTCATTATTTATCAGTTTTTCATTTTAATGCGAGGCTCGCGCGCCGTAACTATGCTTGTGGGACTCGGCGTTTTGCTTTTTCTCGCGTTTCTTTCAACCTGGCTGAATATGAATTCCCTTCAATGGCTGATTACTCGCCTCGGGACGGTCTGGGTTATAGCCTTTCTCGTCGTTTTTCAGCCTGAACTGCGAAACGCTCTGACTCGGCTTGGCAATACTCCTTTTTTCGGAAGAATCGTTTCGTCGAGCGGAAAAAAAGTTTTGGACGAAGTTGTCCGTGCCGTGGAACTACTGTCAGAGGCAAAAGTTGGTGCGCTAATAGCTATCAAACGCGAGGTTGGCCTGAAGAGCTATGAAGAAACCGGCAAAAAATTGAATTCACAGGTCAATGCAGAGCTTATGGTTACAATATTCACGCCGCGAACCCCCCTTCACGACGGAGCTGTCATCATCGAGAACGACCTTATTATCGCGGCGGCATGCGAGTTACCCTTGACGACAAACCCCCGTTATCAACGGTCTTTGGGCATGCGTCACCGTGCCGGAGTGGGTCTTTCGGAAGAAACTGACGCCCTCGTTGTTCTTGTTTCCGAGGAAACAGGAGAAATTTCTCTGGCGGTTAGAGGCCATCTACGCAAGAATCTCACAGCAGAAAAGCTCGGTAAGCTTCTCGAAGTATCGATGAAGGGGCGAATAGAATAGGATTACAATGTTTGTTGATAGAGTCAAGATAATAGTTCGGGCAGGCAAAGGGGGAGACGGAATTGTAGCATTCCGAAGGGAAAAATTTGTTCCCCGCGGAGGTCCGGCCGGCGGCGACGGCGGCAACGGGGGCGATGTCATCCTACGCGTTGACCACAACATGGCTACCCTTATGGATTTCCGATACATTCACACATACAAAGCACAGAGCGGAAATCCCGGCCAGGGATCAAACAAAACCGGCGCTCGAGGCGACGACAGAATCATCTGCGTCCCTCCGGGAACTCTGGTCAAAAATGCCGACACCGGCGAGATAATTGTGGATATGGTAGATGACGACTTTGTCCTCGCAAAGGGCGGCAGGGGAGGGAAGGGCAACGCCCGTTTCGCTACATCATCAAATCAAGCTCCGCGAAAAGCCACTCCCGGCAAACCGGGAGAAGAGCTGGAAGTCCTTCTGGAACTTAAAGTTATCGCCGATGTCGGGCTTGCGGGCGCACCGAATGCGGGAAAATCTACGCTACTGTCCCGGCTGTCGAAAGCCAGGCCGAAGGTCGCCGACTACCCATTTACAACCCTTCAGCCGAATTTGGGTATCGTCGAAATCGACCACAACAGGGCTTTTGTAATGTGCGACATCCCAGGTTTAATTGAGGGCGCCCACGAAGGAAAAGGCCTCGGGCTCGAATTTCTGCGCCATGTTGAACGCACACGCATCATCCTTCTAATGGTAGATTTGACTGATTCTCCTGAAGAAAAACTGGAAATGCTCAGCAATGAGCTTGAAAGCTACGCCGATGGCATTCTTCGGAGAAAAGACCGTATTGTTGTAGGCACAAAATTAGATATTGCCGATTCGGATAAAGATTGGGAAAATATCCTTGGAAAAGACGCTATCCTTATTAGTTCCGTCACCGGAGAGGGACTGAAAGAACTTGTCAATATTGTTTACAATAAAATTCACGATTTAGTCGCGGACGGGGAATAATGGAACCCACTGAAAAACAACGTATTTACTGGCATCTCGCCTTGTCCCGAGTCCCTTTCGTAGGGCCGGTTACAGTCAAGGCTTTGCTCGATTATTTCGGCGACCCAAAAACGATTTTTTTGCAGGACCGAGCTAACCTCGGCAAGTTCATGAAATCCAATGCGATAGATAATCTTCTTGAATATGATCCGGAGAGAGACTCTTTTATCAATGAAGAAATAGACCGAATCGAAGAAAAGGATGTCCGTGTCCTGACGCCTATAGATAAAGAGTATCCCCGGTTGCTTCGCAGTATTCTGGATCCTCCTTCAATTCTTTATGTGAAAGGCGACTTGACGGCGAAAGATGAAATTTCGGTGGGAATTGTCGGCACTCGCAGAGCCACTCGCTATGGAATCGAGCAAGCTCGACGGTTTTCGGAGTATCTTGCAAAACAGGGACTGACAATAGTATCCGGAATGGCGATGGGTATCGACGGCAACGCTCAGGAGTCTGCCCTTGAAGCAGGCGGAAGAACTGTAGCCGCCCTCGGATGCGGAGTGGACGTGATTTATCCTGCAATCAATCGGAAAGTTTACGATAAAATCGCCCAAAACGGCGCTGTCGTCAGCGAATATCCAATGGGAACCCAGCCAGCTCCGGAGAACTTCCCGAAGCGCAATAGAATTATCAGCGGCATGTCCCTTGGAGTTCTGGTGATCGAAGGCGGGCTAAAGAGCGGCGCACTAATAACTTATAAATATGCCCTCGACCAGGGCAGGGAAGTTTTTGCTCTTCCGGGGCCTATAGACAGGCCGACATCTGAGGGGCCGAACATGCTCATTCAAAAGGGAGCCACGGTTGTAACGAGCCCCATCCAAATAATCGAGTATCTCAATATCCCCGTAAAATCGAAAGAGGCGAGGAGAAAAGCTCTGGACATAGCCGAGAGCCTCGAAGGAATCGAGAAGATTATCTACGAAACTTTGGATTATGACGGAAAACATATTGACAAAATCGCCCGCGAGAGTAAAATGGATAGCCAGCATGTGCTGATGACATTGTCTGTTCTTGAACTTAGAGACCTTGTAAAAAGGCTTCCGGGCATGAACTTCGCAAAAAACGTCTAAAAAATAGAAATATTATGGTTACAAAAGAAATCGAAGTAGTAAACAGATTGGGTCTTCACGCAAGGCCCGCAACCATGCTTGTCAAAACGGCGTCTAGTTTTCAGTCGAAAGTTATTATCAAAAAGGACGAGCTAAGCGTTGACGCTAAAAGCATCATGGGAGTCCTTATCCTCGCCGCCCAAAAAGGTAGCAGACTGATTATCGAAGTAGAGGGACCCGACGAGGAAGCCGCGGCAGAAGCAATGGCAGACCTCTTTCTCAGAGGCTTTGACGAGGATTAGAATGAACCTCCCTAACATCCTTACCATCATAAGGATAATTATCGCCCCTTTGGTTTTCCTTGCAATCAATACCGGCGGCAACTGGCTTGTCCCGGGCCTTGGCCTTTTTATGGCGGGCGCACTGACCGACTGGCTCGACGGCTATTTTGCGCGTCGCAATAAAACTGTTACCGGATTCGGCCAATTCGCAGATCCTGTCGCGGATAAACTATTATCCGGCTTTGCGTTAGCTGTAATTGCGGCCACCGGGTATTCAGCTGTATGGCCAGTAATCGGGATTATAACACGGGATGTTCTTGTTACAAGCTTTAGGCTTTGGGGAATGAGCAAAAGCAAGAAGATCCTGCCGAGCAGGACAGCTAAAGCCAAAACAGCTGTTGAGATGATAAGTATAATAGGAATAATGGCTTACATGGCACTTGGCGGATCGCCGGATGGATTTTGGTATGGAACCGCGGCATTGATTCTTGTTTTCGTTCTCGCATGGGCAACTGCGATAAACTACTTCTGGAAAAACCGTGATCTTATATTCGGAATTACCGACATTTTAGACGATAGGCCGGACAGACAGCTTTAAAGCCGTTTATATACAACGAGATTGAATCCCCTCGAAGAATATTTCGCGGGGATTTCTATTATCTGCGGGACAGACAGCGATAATTCCTCTCTAAACTCCTCGGCTTCGGAAATTTCCCTTGCCACGTCCGGGCCTTTGAAAAAAAGGTTTTCGCCGTCTTTATTAATAAATCGACTGAATATGGGCAGGCTTTTGGAGATAGACGCAAAGGCTCTGGAAGTGCAGTAATCATAGGTCTTCTGCGGTTTGAAGTTTTCAATTCTGCAATTTACGATATCTGCATTCTTTAAACCGAGATTATTTATGATGCGTTCGACAAACCTCGCTTTTTTTCCAACGGACTCAATCATTGTTACATGAACGCCTTCGTCTGAAATAGCTATAGGCAAACCGGGAAACCCAGCTCCGGAACCGACGTCCAGAACGGAACACGGCGGTTCTAATACACCCAGAATTAGCGGCCAGAGGGAATCTAATATGTGGCGTTCCCAGATATGGTTTATCTCCCCCGATGAGAGCAGATTCAAAGAAAGAGACGATTTTTTTATCATCTCCACGAACCGATCGAGTTTCTCGACAGCCTCGGGAGAAATCGAATAGTTTATCTCATCTATAATTTCGCGGAAGTATCTTTTATTCATAGACTTAACTATAATGTTTCACGTGAAACAGTTTTATTCTTGATCGATATGAACAGCGAAAAAATTGCCGCGGGAGAAATTCCCGGAATTTTTTCTGCCTCCCCAAGAGTTCCTGGACGTGCGGCATTCAGCTTTTCCTTTGCCTCGGTTGTGAGAGAATCTATGGCGAAATAATCAATATTCTCCGGGATTTTCGTTCTCAGGATTGAAGGGCGCTCTGAGGCGCGTTTGTCTTCGCGATTCAAAAAGTGTTCATAAGCTATTTCGATTTCGACCCTCTCGATTACCTCGGCCGGCAAATCGGCAGACCCGACTCCTTCTGATAGCAAGTCAGCATAAGATGTTCCGGGAACCTTAAGATAACGCTTTCCAGTCGGCTTATCCGGAGATGCGATTTTAGCCGAAAGGGATTTGGGAACTCGAACTTCATCCAGTCTTTCCATTTCTGTTTCGAACATTCTGCATTGTTCCAGATATTTATCTATAATATAAGGAAAGAGCAGGGAGTATTTTCTCGAATAATCGAGCATTCTGAAAATAGTGTTGTCCTCCCGTAGCCGCAACCTGTATTCCGCTCGAGATGTGAAAAGCCGATATGGCTCGTCCACGCCCGTCGTTACAATATCATCGATCAACACGCCTATATAAGACTCCCTTCTCGATAAAACAAAGGGTTCTTCTCCCTTTATGGAGAGGGCGGCGTTTATTCCAGCCACAATCCCCTGTCCTGCGGCTTCTTCATATCCGCTGGTGCCGTTTATCTGGCCTGCGAAGAATAAGCCGGAGATTTTTTTGTGTTCGAGGGTATGTCTTAAAATTCTCGGATCGATACAATCGTATTCTACAGCATATCCGGGTTGAGTCATAACGCAATTTTCCATTCCGGGTATGGAATGTAGGACCTTTTCCTGTATATTCGCCGGAAGGCTCATGGATATGCCGTTTACGTAAAGCTCATCTGTTCCACTTCCTTCCGGTTCGAGGAATACTATGTGGGACTTTCTTTCTGGAAATCTTGCGACTTTGATTTCGAGGGATGGGCAGTAACGAGGCCCTGTGCCGGATATTCTGCCGTCGAACATTGGGCATTTGTCGAGATTTGCTCTGACTATATCCTGAGTTGTTTCGGATGTTTTAGCAATCCAGCAGAAAAGCTGTTCTTCGACTGTCCGCCTGTTTTCAGTGTGAATCGAAAATGGCCTATAGTCTATTTCTCCGGGCTGTTTGTGTAGCTTGGAATAGTCTATATTCGAATTCAATATTCGCGGCGGAGTTCCGGTTTTAAAGCGGTTCAGGGATATTCCGAGTTCATCTAAACTCTTTGATAGACCCACGGAGGGCTTTTCTCCTCGGCGTCCCTCGTCGCGGGTTTCCGTTCCGGTGAATGTTTTTCCTCCGAGGAAAGTTCCTGTGGAGATAATTGTCGCCCTGCATGAAAAATCTTTTGTATGATCAAGCGTAACTCCCGCAATTCGTCCTTTAACTGTCTTCAATTCCGTCGCTTCGCCCTCGATAACGTCAATATTATGTATTTTTCTTATCTGATCCTGAACCTCTGTTTCGTATGCCAGCCTGTCATTTTGGGACCTTGTCGCGCGGACAGCGGCGCCTTTGCTCCTGTTTAGCACACGATATTGAATCGCCGATTTATCGGCGCATATGCCCATAATCCCGCCAAGAGCATCCACTTCACGGACGACCTGGCTTTTGGCGAGGCCGCCTATTGCAGGATTACAACTCATACGCCCAATAGCATCCGGCCGCATGGTTACGATTGCTATTTTAAGCCCGAACTTGGCACCTGCCACCGCGGCCTCGACTCCGGCGTGCCCTCCGCCTACGATTATTATGTCATAATCCTTTTTCATAACCCTCAAAATACGAATATAAAGCGATTTCGCAAGAATGTTTCACGTGAAACATTTATTTTTATTGTTTTTTGTAATTTTAGTATTGACTGAAGCTATTGAAATATTTATATTCTCCTTTGACTGGAGGCAGTATGAATGAAGACAGCAAAAAGTTCGCCGAGTTTATTGAAGAGGCGGGGGTTCTCTTCGAATATTTCGGAACTACGAGAATGATCGGAAGAATCTTCGGATGGATGCTTGTGTGCAGGCCGCCCTATCAGACCGCAAAGGAAATTGGAGAGGCTCTCGACGCAAGCGCAGGTTCGATAAGCACCTCCCTGCGTGTTCTGCAACAGATTGGTTTCATAGAGAAAATCGGAATCCCCGGGGAGAGAAGCTCATATTACCGTATCGACGGCGATGCGCTCGGAAAAGTTCTCCTAAATAAGTCAAAAGGCATCGACCAACTTGTCGAACTTGCTGAGAAGGGTATAAATCTTGCTGAAGATTACTCTGAAGAAGAAAAGAGCCGCCTGAAGGAAATGCGGGACATTTATGCCTGGTTTGCCCGGGAGTTCCCGAATTTCTTACATAGCTACTTTGAATCAAAAAAAGAGGGAAAGGATATTTGAAATGAATAAGTTATTCGTATTCGCAATTATTGCATTACTGGCCGCCGGTGGATTGATAGCCGAGACTGATCAGGAGTTAATCGACAAAATAATGACCAAGCAGGACGAGCTTTATCGATCCTCGACGAGTCACGCCGTTATGGAGATGCAAATCACCACCCCTCATTGGGATAGGACTTTGGAGATGGAGGCATGGTCGGAGGGAATGGACAAGTCGTTCATCGTAATTAATTCGCCCGCCAAAGAGAAGGGCACGGCGACTTTGCGCGTAGATGAGGAGATGTGGAATTATCTTCCGAAAACCGACAAGGTCATGAAAATACCCCCCTCGATGATGATGAGCAGTTGGATGGGCTCCGATTTCACAAACGACGACCTCGTCCGCGAAACATCGCTGGAAGAAGACTACGACGCTGAAATATTTCATCCCGAAAACGCCGACAGCCAGCTGATTCATCTGCGTCTGACTCCAAAAGAAGACACGCCGACTGTCTGGGCGAAAATCGAAGTGGCGGTCCGCGCCGATGATTATCTCCCCGTATGGCAGAAATTTTTCAACGAACGGGACGAGCTTGTTCGAATAATGGAGTTCAAAGAAATCGATGAGGTCGGCGGCAAGACGATACCCACAGTGATGGAACTGACTCCCCAAAACAAAGAGGGACACAAAACCATCGTTCGCTATAAAGATGCCGAGTTCGATATCCCTCTAGACGACGGAATATTCTCTCTGCGCAATCTGCAGAAGACAAGGTAGGTGAATTTGGCCGGCAAAAAAAAGAAGGACGGGCTTTTTAGCGAGGAAAACCGGACTATGTTCACCATCGCTTACCGGAATGTCTTCCGGCAGAAACGCCGCTCGCTGATTACTTCCCTTGCGATGTTCGGCGGGTTTTTATTGGCATCGGTTTCCCTTGGGTTTATCTCGGGCACTTTTGGCGACATGGTCGAGCAGTTCACTCGCAACAACTTGGGACATATACAGATCCACAGCAAGGGTTACTTTGAAAAACCTACCCTCTATAACACGATAAATGATTACGAAAGCCTCGCCGAGCAGGTTCTCGCCCACAAAGGAGTCGAAAGCTGGGCACCGAGGATTTACTCCGGAGGCCTTGTTTCTGTCGGGAAAAATACTGCCGGTGCCAGTATCTTTGGTGTGCATCCCGTCCTCGAAACTCAAACCTTGAAATTCGAATCGCAAATAGAGACCGGGGAAATGCTCTCTGAAAATCCCTCCCACAGCGTTTTGATAGGTAAAGGACTTGGGAAGCTTCTTGAGGCTTCGGTCGGAGACTCCCTCGTTATAGTCTCTCAGGCGGCCGACGGCTCCATCGCAAACGATATATATAGAATCACCGGAATTACCTCTAGCGGAAATGAGGTAGCCGACCGGTCAACGGTTTATCTCGATATTCGCGACGCTCAGGAGCTTTTCGTTCTCGAGAACCGCGCACACGAGCTTGTATTTGTAGTCGATAACACCGACAAGGTTGGAAAATACACCACCGAAATCCGCGAAATTGTCGATACGTCGAAATACACCGTTCTTCCGTGGCAGGAATTCGCAAAATCTTTCTACGAGATGATTCAGGCGAAATTCTCCGGCAACTATGTAGTGAACCTGATTATCGGGCTGATTGTGGGAATAGGTGTGCTGAACACGGTGCTCATGTCGGTTCTTGAACGCACCCGCGAATACGGCGTTCTCAAGGCCGTGGGCACGAAACCGGTGCAGATATTCAAGCTTATAATGTTCGAAGTGATGATATTAGCGGTCGGGAGTATTGCTCTGGGCGCGGTTTTGGGAATAGGCGTGAATTTTTTCTTCTCGAAAGTAGGCATTCCATATACTATGGATGTTGCCATTTCGGGTTTTCTGTTCGATGAGATGACTTCCCGCGTAACCGCGCAGACAATATATCTGCCGGCGGCCATCGTCTTTTTCACAGCGATGCTCGTTGGAATATTCCCTGCTATGTTCGCCGCGAAAACCGAACCGGCCAAGACCATGAGAATGTGAGGATTTTTACATGACCGGCAATAGGAAATCAGCTTCAAAACCCTTCCTGGCGAGCATATTCGGCGACAGGACGGCTATTATGTTCCGCATGGCTTTCCGCAACGTTTTCCGCCAGAAACGAAGGTCGCTATATACCTCCCTTGCGATGTTCGGAGGGTTCGCTCTTGCGTCTCTGTCCATAGGCCTCGCCGATGGTTCCTATAATCAGATAATCGAAAGCTTCACTCGCAACAACATGGGGCACATACAGGTTCACGGCGAGGGCTACCTCGATAAGCCCACACTATACAATAATATTGAGGATTACGAAAGCATCGGCGAAAATGTCGCCAGTATTTCCGGTATCGATGGATGGACGCCGAGGCTGTATTCAGGCGGCCTTGCATCGGTCGGCACGAAAACCTCCGGCGTGCAGGTCGTCGGAATAGACCCGAAGAGGGAAGCTGAGGTTCTGAATTTCGCGTCGAAAGTCAAAACGGGGGAGATGATGCCATTAAAGGCCAATCATAGCGCCCTTATCGGCAAGGGGCTTACAAAATCGCTGAACGCGGAAGTCGGCGACTCGATAATAATCGTCTCCCAGGCCGCCGACGGCTCCATCGCCAACGATATTTACCGAATCACCGGCATAATTGATTCCGGCGACGAGATTTCCGACCGCGCGACAATGTATTTGCACATCGACGACGCGCAGGAGCTTTTCGTCCTTCAGGGCAGAGTTCACGAGATTATAATCGTGGCTGATAAGATGGGCAAAGTTACCGAACTCACGGAAAAAGTCCGCAGTGTTATCGACACGTCGAAATACAGCGCCCTGCCGTGGCAGGAATTTGCGAAATCTTTCTACGAGGCGATGTCCGCGGACAAACAGGGCAATTACATCACCCAGATGATAATCGCCCTTATCGTAGCGATAGGCGTGCTGAACACCGTGCTGATGTCCGTTCTCGAGCGAACCCGCGAATATGGCGTTCTTAAAGCTGTCGGCACCACGCCGATTCAGATAATCCAGCTGATAGTGTCCGAAGTCTTTATCCTGGCCTCTGGAAGCGTGGTAGTCGGCGCGGTTTTTGGCATTATCGGCAATTCGATTCTCGCGAAAGTTGGGATAAACTTCGGGACAGAGTTCACTATAGGCGGCTTTACGATGGACAAGATGTTCAGCGAAGTCAGCGCGGGAAGCCTTATTCTGCCGGCTCTGATGGTTTTCGTAACAGCGATAATTGTCAGCATTTTCCCCGCGATTCACGCCGCGCGCACGGTGCCGGCAAAAACAATGAGAATGTAAATTCTTTCATAGAGGAACACAATGTGGATGTATCTTAAACTCGCATGGCGCAATCTTCTGAGGAACAAACGGCGCACCTTCATCGCCGGAACGGCTATCGGCATCGGTCTCGCCGCTCTCATCTTCTACGACGGCATGATGATAGGCATGGAGAACAACATGATAGGCACCGCTACCTCATCCTTCATGGGCGAAGCGCAGATTCACGCCGATGACTTCCTCGAGACTCAGGATGTCGAACTGACAATACGGAATTTTGCCGAAGTAGCCTCGAACCTCGAAAAAGAGGAGATAGTCGAAGCCTTCACCCCCCGGGCCATGGCGTTTTCCATGCTGAGTTCGGCGGGTAATGTCTCTGCTGTTCAGCTCTACGGCGTGGTTCCGGAGTCGGAGGCACTGCTCTCGAAAATCGACGATGCTATCTCCGAGGGGGAGTTCTTCTCCGGCGATTCCAAACGGGATATCGTAATCGGAAGCAAGCTGGCGGAGCTTCTGGAGGTGCAAATCGGCGACCGAGTCGTCGCGACGGCATCCCAGGCGGAAACCGGCGAACTATCCCAGGAACTTTTCCGAGTCTCGGGCATCTATACCTTCGGAGACCGCGCTCTGGACGGCGGTTTGGCCTTCGTTCGACTGCCGGTGGCGCAGGAGATGCTCGGTATAGACGGCGATGTTCACGAAATCGCCATTAAATTCACCGATATTCAGCTTTCCAGAGTCGATACTCTTGCTTTTTGGGAAAAATACTCCGAGGGCGGCAACGAGGCAAAATCCTGGACAAAGCTCTTCCCCCAACTGGAAGCCGTTTTCGAGATGTCTGAGATGGCAAAAGGCATCGTGGGGATGATCCTCTTCGCAATCGTCGCGCTTGGGATTATCAATACCCTGTTCATGTCCCTTCACGAGCGGATGTTCGAGTTCGGGGTCATCAAGGCAATCGGCACGAGGCCTTTTAAAATCGCCCAGCTTATAATTTTCGAGGCGGCGTTCCTTTCGATTATAAGCATCGTCATCGGAAGTGCGATTTCCCTGGCGGTAAACTCATATGTCGGTCATGTCGGCCTCGATTACAGGGGGATGGAATTCCTCGGAACCACAGTCCAGGAGCTGATTTACCCGGTTATGAACGTCGAACAATACATAACATACCCGATTTGGGTCTTTATATTGACATCCATCGTGGGAATATACCCCGCAGTTCACGCCGCGAGGCTCAAACCCGCAGACGCGATGCGCAGAAGTGTATAGTAAACAACAAGTTATAAATAAGGCGGAAAAATGGGAGACAGAGTAATAATCGAAACCAAAGGGGTCAAAAAGACCTACACCGATAACGGCGTGCCTGTCGAGGCAGTCCGCGGTATCGACCTGAAAATCAACGAGGGCGATTTCGCCGCGATAATCGGGCCTTCCGGATCGGGCAAAACCACTTTTCTGAACATCATATCCGGTCTCGATACACCTACGGAGGGCAAGGTCTGGCTGGACGGCAAACCCCTCTCCGATATGTCCGGCGGGGAACTTTCCGATTTCCGGCGGGACAATATCGGGTTCATATTTCAGGCCTACAACCTGATTCCGGTGCTCACCGCGGAAGAGAATATCGAGTATATAATGCTCTTGCAGGGGATAGGCAAGGAGGAGCGCCACCGCCGAGTGATGGAAATCCTCGAACAAGTAGGCATGCGGGACCTGCACGACCGGCGCCCGCCCCTGCTTTCCGGCGGCCAGCAACAACGGGTAGCCGTGGCGAGAGCGATGGTCTCCCGTCCGGCGATTATCCTCGCCGACGAACCCACCGCAAACCTCGACTCAGAGACCAGCGGCGGCCTCCTCGACCTCATGCATGACCTAAACAAGCGCACCGGCATGACATTCCTCTTTTCCACCCACGACGAGATTGTAATCGAACGGGCGGAACGGGTTATAGTCCTAAAAGACGGCAGAATCGATAAAGACGAGATGAGAAAATGACGAAAACACCGCGAGTGCTCTTGATAATGGGCTTTCTCGCCGCCGTCCTAATAGCGGGAGAAAAAATCGACATCGACGGCTACTGGAAAAACTTCTTTTCGATGGCGAATCCGGTGGAAATCGAGGGTTTCGAGGACACCGACCCTACAGCTTCCGCGAATTATCGGCTCAACATCAAACTCGCTTATGACCCTTTAGATATAATCTCCCTGCGCTTTTCCTACGACATCGAGCCGAGGATAACATCGGGGGAAAGCTCGACCGACTTGCTTTTCGAGGGCTTTTCCGGTTCGACCTATCGAATAGACGACCTCGAATCGCCCTTCTGGCCGGAGGATTTTGAGGGGGAGGGTTTCGCTCTCCATCAGAATCTCGACAGGCTATATGCCGCTTTCGAGCTTTCCTTTGCCGATATCCGTATCGGCAGGCAGGCGGTAGCCTGGGGGAACGCCCGCGCGGTCAATCCAACCGATGTCCTGGTGCCCTTTTCCTTCGACGCCCTCGATACGGAGGAGCGACCCGGTGTTGACGCCTTCCGCGCCCGGTTTCCCATCGGAATGATGTCGGAGCTGGATTTCGGCTATCTTCCGGGAGAAGATTGGGATATGTCCACTATGTCAGCTTTCGCGCGGGGGAAATTATATCTATGGGAAACCGACGTAACCCTTACCACCATGCTCTTCCGCGAAGATGCCCTCGCCGGAATCGACATCGCCCGAGCAATAGGCGGAGCTGGTTCATGGCTGGAAGCCTCTTTTGTCCAACCCGCCCTGGCAGTTGATTCCCTCGACCTCGACCCCTATTTCCGCCTGACAATCGGCGCGGACTATATCCTCGGCGACGGCACTTACCTTTTCGGAGAATATCATTACAACGGCGCCGGCGCGGACGAGCCCACGGATTATCTCGAAAATTACTCGGGCAACCGCGCGTTTTCGCAGGGCGGTGTTTATCTGATGGGAAAGCACTACCTCATCGCAGGCGGAAGCTACCAGTTTAACTTACTTATCAGCGGCGGCGGGCAGATCATGTTCAACGCCACGGACAATTCCGGCCTTATCGCCCCGAACATTGAATACAACATCGCCCAAAACATTTATCTCTCCGCCGGAGCCTTCATCGGCACCGGACCTTCAATGAAAATCAGCTCTCCTGAAGGAGTGTTGGAAGTCCCCGCCCTCGATATCGACTTCGGTTCCGAATTCGGCAACTACCCGGACATGGCCTTCGCCAGCTTCAGAGTGTATTTTTGATTTAGGATTTAGGATTTAGGATTGATGAATGGAGACCGCCGAGACTGCTTAGAGCCCACGCGGCCTAAACGCCAAAATCCACGGTGGCTGAGCTTGCTTACAGCCCCACGCGGTCGAAGCCGCACGCGGTCGAAGCCCTTCCCGGCTTGAAGACTTCATCTGAAAATAAAATTGGATGAGTGAAAGTCACTTCGACAGGCTCAGTGACCGCACTTCGACAAGCTCAGTGTCCGCACTTCGACAGGCTCAGTGTCCGCGCTTCGACAAGCTCAGTGACTGCACATAGCCCCTTTCACTAACTCAGTAACCGCTTGCACTTGAAAATTATTTATTGCATTTCTCCCCGATAAGTCTATTTTCTACAGAACCTTTTTCGGAACTGTATTCTGATGATAGAGAATATGCCATACATCGGGGAGATATTCGCCCTTGTAACCGCTCTTGTTTGGGCGCTTGCCGTTATTCTTTTCAAAAAGAGCGGGGAAAAGGTTCATCCCCTCGCTTTGAATCTCTTCAAAAGCGGTCTGACCATGGTTTTGTTGGTGCCGACCCTCTACCTTTTCGGCGAAAAACTCAACTACTCCGCGCCCTCCAGAGACTACCTAATCCTCATTATCAGCGGGATTCTGGGAATCGGCATGGGGGATACTTTTTTCTTCATGGGGCTGAACAAACTCGGCGCCAGCCTTAGTTCAATCGCCGGATGCTCCTACAGCCCAATAATCATAGGCCTTTCCATAATAATGCTCGGCGAGAAATTCACCCTGATTCAGGTTCTGGGAACGTCGATGATTATCCTCGCCATCGTCGCGACATCGGGGGAAATTCGGCTGGGGAATATCGGAAAAAAAGAATTGGTGCTGGGTATCACATTCACTCTCTTGGCGAATCTGGTGAACGGCCTCGGAATAGTGATTATCAAACCGATTCTCGACCGGTCGCCATTGCTCTGGGCGACGGAAATCCGCCTCTTCGGCGGCGTAGCGGCGATAGTCCTGTTCACTCTTCTGCGAAAAGACCGCCGGAAAATTATCGACTCCCTCACGAAAACCAACAGCTGGGGATGGACAATCTCCGGCACTATGATAGGCACTTATCTGGCGATGGTCCTCTGGCTCGCGGGGATGAAGTTCGCCCAGGCCTCCACGGCGGCGGTTCTGAACCAGACCAGCCATGTGTGGGTATTCCTCTTCGCGGCGCTTTTCCTCAAAGAAAAAATGAACCCGACTCGAATCTTCGCCATCGCGTTAGCTATGGCGGGGGTTTTTATGGTCGCGACGGGCTAATCGGCGGGTTAGATTTCACCCCCGGCTTCAAGTCTCCTCCGGCATGGCTTCTGCCAAAGCCTCCACGTATGTAGGCAGTTTTTTCATTGCCCTTCCGCAACAATCTCAATCAATGCTTGTTATATTCCTATTTGATTATTAAATTACTGGATTGATCGAAGGAGTATTATGGCGAAATATGCGCGCAGAGTTACAAGTTTTGGCCAATCGAGTATCGACGTGATGACCGCAATCGCGCTGGAACACGACTGTATTATGCTTGCCGGCGGCACCCCTGGTTTCGACGCCCCCGAAGGACTTGTGCGAACCGCCGAGAAATACCTTCGCAAAGGCCACAATCAATACACGGTAAACAGGGGCGGAAAACACCTTCGTTATGCTATCGCTGAAAATTGGCGCGCTCCGGTCGGCAGAGAAATCGACGCAGACACCGAGATTACGATAACCTGCGGAGCCACGGAAGCCCTGCTCGACTGCGCCCTCGCCCTCCTTGACTCCGGGGATAAATCCGTCATTCTCGAGCCTTTTTACGAAAACTACAGAAGCATAAGCCTACTCGCCGGAGCTCAACCTGTGCCGGTTCCCCTTCTTCCACCAACTTGGGAACCGGACATGGATGCCCTCGAAAAAGCCGCTGTGGGCGCAAAGCTCTTAATAATCAATACTCCTCACAATCCCACCGGAGCTGTTTTTTCGGACGATGTCCTTCGCAGAATCTCTGATATAGCCGTTCGGAACGGCCTCTTCGTCATATCAGACGAGACATACAGAACGATGGTCTTCGACGGCGAGGAGCCGAAATCCATAGCCTCTCTGCCCGGAATGGCGGAAAGAACCGCTATTGTAGGCTCTTTTTCGAAAACCATGACTATCACCGGATGGCGCGTCGGCTTTTTCATCGCACAGCCGGAGATGTCATCGCAGATACGCAAGGCGCACGATTTCGCCTCGATATGCGCCCCCGCGCCCTTTCAGGACGCCATCGCCGAATATTGGTCCACCGAGGATTTCGCCAACTATTTCAAAAAACTGATGGCCGATTACCGCGCGAAAGGGGAATTACTCTCCGAAGCCTTGCACCATGCCGGTTTCGACGTAACTCCCCCAAAGGGCGCATATTACATCCTCGCCGATTTCGACCGCCTTTTCCCAAACTCCGATGACCTCGAGTTTTGCGAAATCATGGCTCGGGATGTCGGCGTGAGTGCGGTAGGCGGACGCGCTTTTTTCTCGGACGCCGCAAGAGCGCGCAAATACGCCCGTTTCGCCTTCGCCCAGCCGATGGACATAATCGAAACTGCGGCTGATAGAATTCGAGCATATTTTGACAAACGATAACCAAACATCTCAACCACGGCATTCAACGGAGCAAGACATTAACACCGATACTGAAAATAAAGTCCCGATTCCGGAAAAACCGCCCAAAGCGAGTTGGAAAAGGTATCTGCGCCTCGGTTTAGGCCTTCTAATCGCCGGGCTGATATTCTACTTCATCTTCAAACGCCTTGTCGGAAGCTGGCAACAGGTGGGGGAGACTCTCCTCACAGGAGATCCGCTCTACTTCGCCCTCTCCTTCGGACTGCTTTTCCTGTGCTTTCCCCTTCCCATCCTCGTCTGGCGGAAAATAGTGTTTGACCTCTACGGCCACAAAATCGACCTGAAATTCTCCTTCGTCGCGATAATGCTTGCCAACGCGTCGCGATACATCCCCGGCAAGGTCTGGTTTATCGGGATAATGGCGTGGATGGCGCATGAATACAAGGTTTCCAAGGAACGCTTCGTCGTTGCGTCGATTTTAACCCAGCTTTTCAATCTTGTAGGGGCGGCAATAATCGGCGTCGCCCTCACCCGCGGCGGGCAGGTCGAAATCCCAATCTGGACATTGGCAATAGTAGGCGCGGGGCTTATCTTCGTCCTGCAACCGAAATTCCTTCATAAAGCGGTCATATGGGCTCTTCGCCTAAAACATACATCCGTCGAAGTTCCCACCATGAAATTCGGCACAGTAGCGTATTCCATTGCTCTGCAAGGACTTGCCCTCGGCCTGATGGGCGCCTCCATGTTCCTGATGGCCAAAGCCTTCTCGCCGGAATTGAAAATCAGAGGCCTTCCGCAGACAATGGGAAGTTTCAGCATGTCCTATCTGCTGGGATATCTCAGCTTTTTCGTACCAGCGGGGCTGGGCGTTCGAGAAGGCTCTCTAATGCTCCTTCTGCCGGCGAACATGACCGAGGCTGTCCGCGCCACGGTATCCATAGGCTTCAGAATTTGGTCGATAGTTGTCGAATTGATACATACGGTAATCGCACTTATATTTTATGCTAAAATATTCAAGGAGTCTAAATGAACAAAAATATCATTTATATCGGAATCTTCTTTGCGCTGACATTGGTGCTCTTCGGGTCTTTCATCTTCTCGGATAAAGTCCTTTTCGGCACCGATTTTTCTGACCTCGGCCATTTCGCGGCGCAATTCTACCGCGATTATGTCAAGGAGTTCAATGCCTTTCCAAAATGGCAACCACATCTTCACGGCGGAATGCCCTTCGTCGAGGCGATGCACGGGCCGATCTTCTTCCCCCCATCTCTGCTTTTCCGGCTGACTATGCCCGCGCACCGCTCTTTCGGGCTTTCCGAGGTGATATTCATTTTCTTCGCCGGATGGTTCATGTTCATTCTCCTACGGCATTACGGCCTTCGACGCGAATCCGCATTCCTCGGCGGTCTGGCGTATATGCTGTCGCCGATTCTTATCTCTCTTATCTATGCCGGCCACGACGGCAAAATCTGGGTTACTTCCATCCTTCCCCTCGTGGTTTGGCTCCTGGAAAGAGCTATGGCGAACCGGCGCTTTTCTGATTTTATCCTTTTTGGCCTCGGCTACGCTCTGATGATCCTCACAGCCCATCCCCAGATGTCATTTTTCGCGTCCTGGCTATTGGGCGGGCTTTTCGTGTTCCGGTTGGTGCGCGGATTAGTCAAAAATGATTTGACCGTCGCGAAAGGGGCATCTTCCGTCGGCCTATTCGTCCTCGCAATCGTCCTCGGAGTGGGAATCTGCTTCGTCCAGCTCTATCCGCCCTACGATTATGTCTCCAAATACTCCCACCGCACGGTGCATACCGAAGAAAAGGGCATCGAATACGGCAACTCGTGGCGCATGAACATGGAAGACCTTGTATCGACAGTCTATCCCGATTTCGTCGGCCTCGACCTGCAGGGACGGCAGACATACTGGGGGCGCAATGTCTTCCGAATCAACTCGATGTATATCGGAATACTTGTTTTCGCGCTGGCTCTGGCTGGGATAATCGCACTGAAAAAGCCTATCTTGTATTTCTTCGGCGGCGCCGCAGTTTTCGCTACGACCTATGCAATCGGAACCCAACTGCCCTTCTTCTATCTATATTATTATCTGATTCCCGGAGTGAAAAACTTCCGCGCGCCGGAGATGATTTTCTACATCGCCGTTTTCTCGCTATGTGTTGCCATGGCTTTCGCCGTGGACGCCATTTTCAAAGCCGAACCGCGAGAGAAATCCAAAACCAAGCAGACCAGGAAGCGCAAATGGGACATCGGCGACTGGGTAGTGTGGACGGGAATAGCTCTAACTGCGGGCTTGATAGTCCTTTCCGCCTTCGGAAAACCCCTCTCCAAATGGTGGCTCGAAGCCGCACCGAATTTCCAGAATGTCAACATCGCAGGCAAAACGGCCGCTATCGACAGGAATTTCCCGATATTTATGAAAAGCGCTTGGTTGGCAATCGTCATGATGTGGGCGGGAATCGGAATTTTGCGAATGAAGCTCCGGTCGGCGAAGATGTCTGCCGTGCTGGTCGCGGGAATTCTCGCGGTTCTGATATTTGCCGATCTTTGGCGAATCGGTTCCCCCTTCATCGTAACCGTCGAAAAGGACAGGCTTTTCCCGAAAAACTCCCTGGTCGATTATCTTCAGAAAGAGCAGGCACAAAGAGGGCCTTTCCGCACCTTCCTTCTGCCTAACACGATGACATACACTCACTTAGCCGGTTTCGGCCTCGACGCCATCTCCTTCTCGGAACTGCATGGTAACCAGCTCGTTTGGTATGACGAATTCACCGGGCGAACTCAGCGTCCGATGAATATTCAAGCCTACCCCCATTTCTGGGATATTCTGAACGCCGAATATCTGATGATGTCCCAGAGAATAAATCAACCGGGGTTCGAACTTGTCGCCTCTGCCGGAAATTTCAACCTATACCGCAACCAGCGGGCTTTCCCCCGGGCGAGGTCTTTCGATATGTGGCAGGTTGTCGAGCACGAAAACGCATTGAACATCCTTCGCAACGAGGCCTTTTTCGCGGACACATTGCGAAACTACCGCAATGTCCTTCTGGTCGAGGGCGACCCGGGAATATCGCCGGCGGTTTACCCGGACAGCCTGATTCCGAAATCCTTCGCGGTCGGGCAAATCACGGACAACAAGTTCGACGATTTCCGCGTGAAAATCGACATGCCCCGCGACGGCCTTCTGTTCCTATCTCAAAACTGGTATCCCGCGTGGCGCGCGGAGTCCGACGGCAGGGAACTTCCCGTCCTTCGAGCGAACTACTCCTTCATCGCCGTGCCTCTCAAAGCCGGCTCCCACGATGTCCATTTCTATTACGATGCGCCGATATTGAATAAATCCTTCACGATAAGTTTCGCAACCCTCGGCTTGTCGCTTGTTCTGCTCGTTCTCGGGCTTGTGTTCAACAAAAAAGGCAGGGGAGAATAATGAGACATGCCTCGCTTCTAATCCTCTTCATTACAGCATTTGCACTCTTCGGCATGAGCCAGGAATATTCCGAGGGCGAGCTTATTATCGAAATCGCAGATAACGGCTTTGGCGACCCCCGTATCGAACATAACAGCAATATTTCCACCGGCTGGCCGAATTTAGACGATTATCTTGCCGAAATTGACGCAATCGCCTGCCGACGCCTCATCCCCATCGCAACAAATCCGGAATACAGCGACAGATGGACATTCACCCGACGCTGGTTCAAAATCGTCTTCGACCCGGAAATCGACGCGGAGGACGCCTGCGAAAACCTCCTCAAAATCGAGGGCGTGCTTCGCGCAGAACCGAACTGGCTCTTTTCAACCGACGCCGAACCCAACGACCCCTACTACGATCAGCAGTGGCATCTGCCCCGAATCCGCGCAAACATGGTTTGGGACTACACTCAGGGGGATAATACTATCATCATGTCCGGAGTAGATTCGGGCGTGGACTATCTCCATCCCGATTTGACCTACATGATATGGCAGAACCTCGGCGAAGACGCCAATGGCAACGGCTACACCTTCATTCCCGGAGAGGGATTCGACCCCGGCGACCTCGACGGACTCGACAACGACGGCAACGGTTATGTCGATGACCTAATCGGCTGGGACTGGGTGGACGGCGAATGGGCGAACTGCTACCGCCACCCGACCGACCCGGACATCGCCGACGACTGCTACCTTCCCGATAACGACCCCATGGATTTCATCTACAACGGCCACGGCACCCACGTCAACGGCACCATGCTCGCCGAATCGAACAACAGCGAGGGCGTAGCGGGTGTCAACTGGAACGGTCAGATTATGCCCCTTCGCGCGGGATACTGGGATCGTTATTGGAGCGGCTATATCAAAACCGAAGCTGTGATTCAGGCGATCTCATACGGGGTCAACAAGGGATGCAAGATTTTTAATCTTTCCTATGGCGGCTACAGTAGGCGGTATCTCGATTTCGACACGACTGCAAGCAGGTTTTTTCTCGGCGAGGTTATCGATTCGGCTGTAAATATATATGGTTGCATCATAACGGCTTCCGCCGGCAACTCCGGCACCGACACTACCTGGGTCGATCCCTCCGACCCCGCCGACACGGCCTATTACCACTACCCATCGACATTTCCTCAAACAATATGCGTCGCGAATATCAACATTGAAGACTGCAAATCGTGGAGTTCGAACTACGATAGCACGGTTGACATCTCCGCGCCGGGTTCCGATATCGCCGCACCTGTTCCGGTGGGATATGGTCCCGCGCCGGGAGATCCTTCGCCTGGTTCTCCCCCCTTCGCCGAATGGTATGGCACGAAAAGCGGCACCAGCATGTCCGCGCCCACTGTGGCCGGCGCCGCAGGACTCCTCTGGAGCTTCTACCCCGACAGCTCCAACCACTGGATTCGAGCACGCCTCGAAAACTACGCCGAGAATATCTACGTGAAAGCTTGCAACATCATATATCTGGTAAATCGCGGCCTCGGATCTGGCAGGCTGGATGTTTACCGCTCCCTCGGCGCGGGGCTTTTTCCGCAAGTCGAGCTGGACACTTTGGTCTGGACGGACGACGGCGGCGACGGCAGACCCGAACCGGGAGAGGATGTTTCGATAGTTTTCACATACTCGAACACCGACGACACCATCTGGGCGGATTGTGAGGGGGCTCAGGTCGTTCTCTCATGCGATGATAGCCTCGTGCTTATCACCGACAGCATCGGATGGATAGGCGATATTCCCGCCGGAACAAGAGCCGACAACTCCGCGAACCCCGTCGTTTTCCAGATGAACCCGGACTACAGATACGGACGGCCGGTCATATTCAAAGCCACCCTGCGCGATGAGTCGGGCTACATGCACTCCTCCGAATTCACAATCTTCGTGGGCCATCCGGAAGTCCTGGTCGCGACTCAAGACACCAACCACACTAATCTCGGCAAAGTAACCGAAGCCCTCCGTTTCGGCGGAATCCCCTTCGATACACTGATAATCCCCTACGATGGCTTCTCCCTCGACCGTCTCGAAAAACACAGGGTAATTTTCTTTCTTTCCGGCTCGCGAAAGGATGCCGGGGTTATAACGACAGCCATCGAAAGCGACATCGAGACCTGGCTAACCGCCCCCTCCGGCGACGGCAGAATATGCGTCCTCTCCGGCCAGGATTTGCTCGAAAATACATCCCCGAGCTGGCTTTCGGACATATTCGGCACAGCCCACGTAACCGACAGTCTTGCAATAAGTTACGCAATGAACGTGGCTGGATTCGACGGCGACACCCTCGGCGACGGCCTTTACGGACTCAATATAGCTTTCGGTTCGGGAAGCGCGGGAAACCAGCGGAGCATGGGCAGTTGCAGTGCCTCCGCAGACGGCATACCCTTCCTGTTTTACAATTTCGGCGACCTTCCCGACTCCACCTGTGCGGTTCGCAGAGAAGACCCCTCCGGTTACAAAACCGTGGCCATGGAGTTTGGAATCGAGGGTTTCGGCGACAGCCTTCGCGCGACCTTCGTTCAGCGCGTAGTCGAATGGGCTGGAATGCAGTATCTGTGGAATGTCCCCGAAGGCAAACCCGCAATGCCTATGGCGATGGAGATTCTGCCCCCCTTCCCGAACCCCTTTAATTCGGCGGTCAACATCGGTTTCGTCCTCCCCGAAGAGGGACTCGTCAATGTCGAAATCTACGATATTCGAGGAAATCTGGTGCGGGAATTCCCGCAGATGGAAACCTCCGCCGGCCCCCAGTTCATCCGATGGGACGCCCGCACCGAGACCGGAGAAGAGCTACCAGCGGGAATATATCTCTACCGCGTGCGAACCGCCCACGGCGACCTTCACGGCAAAATAACCTATGTGAAATAGCCGCCGGCAGAATTTTCAGGAAAAATTTATTCAAAAAAAACGCCGCCCTCATTTCTGAAAGCGGCGTTTTAATTGGCTCCGGAGGAGGGACTCGAACCCACGGCCCGGTGGTTAACAGCCACCTGCTCTACCGCTGAGCTACTCCGGATTGTCAAAATCCTGCTAATTATATTTCGCATAACCTATTTTGTCAAGGCCTAATCTAAATTTTTCTGTTTCCACTGTGGTCCGGCCGGCTATTCCTTTCCTGCTCAAAACAGACCTTTATTGTCGCCAAATCTCTTCCATACGCAACTTGTGCGGCCAATCACAACACAAAAAAGCGTAACGTAGAAACCCTGGTTGCGAAAAATCCCTTTACTTCTATCGAAAGGGGAATTATTTTAGAATTCATTAAATAACTGATTGGACGATTATGTTTTCAAGAATAACTTCCGCGGCTGTTTTGGGCATCGACGCTTACAAAGTAGAGGTCGAAGTCGATATCACATCGAAACTTCCGGCCTTTATGGTAGTCGGCCTGCCGGACAATGCCGTCAAAGAGAGCAGAGAACGGGTTACCAGTGCGATAAAGAACTCCGGCCTGCCCTTTCCTCAGGGAAAAATAACCATCAACCTCGCCCCGGCGGACGTTAAAAAAGAGGGAAGCGCTTTCGACCTTCCTATGGCCATAGGCCTCCTGCGCGCCCTCGATATAATCGACAACCCCGATCTCGAAAAATACTTCATAATCGGCGAACTCGGCCTCGACGGCACCCTCGCGCCGGTCAGAGGAGTTTTGCCCATAGCCCTTCTTGCAAAGAAGATGGACGCCGAGGGAATTATCCTGCCCAAAGAGAACGCCAAGGAAGCGGCTATAGCCCAGGGCGCACCGGTTTATCCCGCGGAAAATCTTGCCGAAGTTGTGGATTATCTCACCGGCAAAACCTCGATAGACCCTTTCCGCGTAAGCCTCCGCGACGTTTTCGAGTCCTCGGGTATTTATATCGCCGACTTTTCCGATGTTCGCGGACAGGAGCATGTCAAACGCTCCCTCGAAGTCGCCGCGGCGGGCGGCCATAATGTCCTGATGATTGGCCCTCCCGGCTCCGGTAAAACCATGCTGGCGCGACGTTTCCCCTCGATTCTGCCGCCCCTCAGCCTCGAAGAAGCCCTCGAAACCACAAAAATTCATTCCGTCGCCGGAGCATTGGCCCGGGATACCGCCCTCGTTGGCTCGCGCCCCTTCCGTTCGCCGCATCACACCATCTCCGATGCCGGCCTTATCGGGGGCGGAACATACCCTAAACCCGGCGAAGTATCTCTGGCACACCACGGCGTCCTTTTCCTCGACGAATTGCCAGAGTTCAAAAAGAACGTCCTCGAAGTAATGCGTCAGCCGTTAGAGGATGGCAGAGTAGTCATAGCCCGCGCGGCTATCACCCTCGAATATCCCTCCAATTTTACCCTCGTTGGAGCGATGAACCCCTGCCCATGCGGATATTTCGGCGATCCTTTCCACGAATGCACATGCACCCCGGCACAGATTCAGAACTATGTAGGAAAAATCTCCGGGCCGCTTCTCGATAGAATTGATATTCACATAGAAGTGCCCTCGGTAAAGTATAAAGAACTTTCCGGCCCCAGCACCGGCGAAAATTCCGACAGCATCCGCGAGAGGGTTACCAAAGCCCGGCGTTTCCAATCAAAACGTTTCGAGGGAATCAAAGGGGTATTCTCAAATGCCGACATGCAGACCAAGATGATCCGCAAATTCTGCAAACTGGACGAAGCCGGAGAATCCCTCCTAAAGCTGGCTATCACGAAAATGGGCCTCACCGCCCGTGCATACGACAGAATTCTCAAACTTTCACGAACTATTGCAGACCTCGAAGGCTCCGCGGACATTGCGCCGCACCACGTTTCGGAAGCCGTGCAATACCGGAGCCTCGACAGAAAATATTGGAGAGGCGGCTAAATGGTAACCTGGATACTCGTAATTATCGGAATCTCAATCTTTCAGATAGTAAGCCTTCTCTTTCAGTTTCCGGATTTTGCCGCATATACCGCCGCAATTCTTCTGCTTCTGTCAAGCCTCGGAATGCTATACAGAATCCGCATGAAGATGAAATCCGGCGAACGGGAAAGAATGGCGAGGGAACTGGAACAGCTTAAGGGACAATAAGATAAAAGAACTTCCCCATGGAAGTTCTCTAATTAACTCACTTCAAGGGGGCAAGATGATCCCGAAAAAACTAAAGACCAACGCAACCATTTTCAAGGTGCTCGGATGGTTAGCCATAATCGGCTCCGTCCTCGGCTCTATTGTTGCGATCACACTGGTTGTAATGTCCGGCGATAGCGAAGCTCTGGTGGGAACTCTCATAGTGATGATTCCCGTAGCCATAGGCGGAGTTATTATCGGCGTGCTTTACTTCCTTATTGCGAAAGGAATCCACAACCGAAAGGACTGGGCGAGAATTGTAGGCTTCATCTTAGCGATTCTCATGCTCGTCAGCATCCCCATCGGAACGATTCTCGGCATCATCCTCCTGATCGGTTTCTCGGATGAAGAAAGCAAAGCCTGGTTCTACGGCGTGAAAGTCCCCGAACCTCAGTCCCCCGAGCCGCCTCCGCCGCCGGCCGAATAGCGGATAAGCGTTTCCACCGACTAGTTCCTGACTTTGGCGGCACGCCAATGTCCGTTCGATAAATCGAATGGAAACGAGGGAAACATTCCGTTTCCGTCGGTTTCAGCCGACGGGCTGGGTTTAGCGCCGTCCCCACAGTCATTGCGAGGGCCTCAGTCCGAAGCAATCTCTCTCGACCAATCTGTCATTGCGAGGCCGTAGGCCGTGGCAATCTTTTCGATTCACCTGTCACTGCGAGAACGAAAGCCCGAAGCAATCTTTCTCGACCACGCAGTCATTGCGAGGGCCTTAGCCCGAAGCAATCTTTCCCGTCCCCACAGTCATTGCGAGGGCCTCAGCCCGAAGCAATCTCTCCCGACCCCACAGTCATTGCGAGGCCGTAGGCCGAAGCAATCTCTCTCGACCACACAGTCATTGCGAGGCCGTAGGCCGTGGCAATCTTTTCGATTCACCTGTCACTGCGAGAACGATAGCCCGAAGCAATCTTTCCCGTATTCAAAGGGTTTGCTTCGTGCCTCGTAATGAATTGGCAACTTGCTTTATTTCAGATACACGACTCGTTTGGTAGCTGAATATGCGCCGACATTACGGCGGCTGAGCTTGTCGAAGCCTTTTCTATCATCGACTGAAGCCCGCACGAGATAGACGCCGGAGGGAAGGGATGGGGCGGGCGTCCAAACTAATCGCCCTAAATCCAGGCACCGGACCGTCCGGCCCTTTGACAAGGGGGACTTCTCTTCCTCCCCCCTTGTTAAAGGGGGGCCGGGGGGGATTATTTCCGCCACCCTCCGCCCCGCCACATCAAAAATCTCCACCCGTAGGGGCGTATCGCATACGCCCACAACGTCGATGGCGATGGTCACAGCGGAGTTAAACGGATTCGGCCATGCGGAAATCTCCACCTTAGATGGAACTCGACGCACATCTTCATTAACCCCATGAGGAGCTCTATTCACAAGTCTTATATGAGTTTGGCCGTTGAGTTCGCCAACTCCGCTTCCGTAAGTTCCGAATTCTGTCCAGCCCGCGCCGGTCATGTCGTCGATGCGCACGATACGATGGTTGTAGGCATCCGAAATATATAATCTGCCGCTGTCGTCCAGCGCAACATGGTTGACGTGAGTAAAATGGCCGACGCCGGAGCCTGTCGAACCATATTCCGCCCAGCCCGTGCCGGACATGTCGTCGATACGGACTACGCGGTTATTCGTGCAGTCGCTCAGGTAGATTTTCCCCTGGGAATCGAGGGTAACAGTCAAAACTCTGCCGAATTCGCCGACGCCGGAACCGGGAGTGCCGTAAGTTGTCCATCCGGCTGTGGTCATGTTATCGCAACGGACGAGCCTGCTGTTGAAAGCGTCGGCTATGAACATCTTGCCGGAATTGGGCAACACATGCGCGGGCCTGTTGAACTCCCCGAGTCCGCTTCCAAAGGTACCCAGAGAAGTCCATCCCGCACCGCTAATGTCGTCGATTCGGACTACGTTATGCGCGTGGTCGTCGGCGATGTAGAATCTGCCCTCGATGTCCTGCTCGATAGTCCTCGGCCACTCGAAGCCGCTCAATTCCGTCCATCCGGCCCCTGTCATGTCGTCGATACGGACAATTCGGCCGTTGCCCCTGTCCGTGATGTAGATTTTGCCGTCCATAGCGGGCAGGAGCCAGCTCGGGCCGTCGAACTCGCCGACTCCGGTGCCGTAGGTGCCGAACTCGGTCCAGCCAGTGCCGTCCATATCCTCTATACGCACGATTCGGTGATTATACCAGTCTGCGATGTAGATATAGAGGCTATCCTCGGCCAAAACGAAGCCGAAAAGAAAAAACAATAAGGATAAAATGACCGCTTTTGTTCCCACCTTCGACCTTCCACTTTATTTCAATGCCATTCAATAATAATATACGAATATTTTAACGTCTTTCAAATATTTTTTCCTTGACACGATAGTTCTCGTTCTTATTTTGCTTGTGAAACCTTTCACGTTAAAAAGTTCACATGGGCAAAAAAACGGAAATATCAGAACTCACAATTCAAAGGTTATCCTTTTATCTTCGCGCTTTGCGGGAGATGAGGGATTTCGGCGAAATATCGGCATCCAGTAGAGATATAGCCGAACGCGTGGGTTCAACTCCGCCTCAGGTGCGCAAAGACTTGTCCTACTTTGGCTCTTTCGGCACCAAAGGCCGTGGTTACAACATCGACGAACTCATAGCTACCCTCGAAAAGATCCTCGGCGTCGATAAGAAATGGAAAGTCGCCCTTGCCGGTGTCGGAAAATTGGGGCAATCTTTACTACAATATAAGGGCTTCTGGAAGAGCGGTTTCGAAATCGTGGCTATTTTCGAAAAAGACCCGGCCAAAATCGGACGGCGAATGCTGGGGGTGCCAATTTATCCCACGGAGGACATGCCGAAAGTTTGCGAGAGGGAGACTATTCTCCTCGCGATAATCGCCGTGCCCTTCGAGTCCGCAGAGGAAGCCTTTCAACGCGCCCTGGATTCCGGCATCCGCGGCATCCTGAACTTCACCGGATACTGCTGTTTTCAGCCGCCGCCCCATGCCTTCATCAAGAACGTTAACATGGCCGCGGAGATAGAGGCCCTGAGCTATTACATTACAAACCATTGAACCACAAGAGTTTATAAACCTTGTTAATTTTTTCTCAAGATTTCTTACTTTGTCCTTGACTTTGTCGAACTCCTTTTGTATGGTGTTCTTCTGTTATGTGAAAAAAATAACTTAATGTTGTGAAATAGTTAACTTATAGCATCTTGGAGTGTTTCAATGGCGCTCTATTACTTACCAAAAGAGGGACTGCAGGAACTTCTGAGGAAGCTCTACGATTGGGGAGAGCTGTTCTGGGTTCGTGCCAAGGATGAGGGAAAAGCCCAGCTCGAGAAGGCCGATCCCGAAGTCATCCCCGAATACGCCCTTCCGAAGTTTAGAGGAGCACAACCGGTCAAAAGCCTTCTGTTCCCGCCCAAACAGCGTGTCGCGGACTATCCGAACGACGCCGACAAGAATCTCGACGATTCCCCCCTTCGGCGTGCAATCTTCGGAATAGCCCAGTGCGACCTCGCGGGAATTACGATTTTTGACCGCGTCTTCCTCGAAGACGAAGAGTTCATCGACCCCTTCTACAAAAAGCGCAGGGAAGGAATCTTCATCGTTACGATGGATTGTTCCTACGCCGCGCCGTCATGCTTCTGCACGATGGTCAAAGGCAAACCCTACGCCGAAACCGGTTTCGACATCAACCTCACCCCCGTGGACGAGGGATATCTCTTAGAAACCGGAACGGAAGACGGCGAAAAAATCGTCAAAGGAATCGGCGCATCGGCACCGACGGACTCCATGAAGTCCCTTCGCAAATCCCTTCGCGAAAAGATTACCGCTCAGGTCGAAAAGCAGAACACACCTTTCGAGACCGAAAAAGGGTTCATAAAGCTGGTCACGGATAATCAGGAAGAGCCGAAAAGCTACGACCACCACGGCTCCACCTGCGTTTCCTGCGGCGCGTGCACCCATGTTTGTCCCGGATGCTTCTGCTTCGGACTTCTGGACAATCCCAAAAAGGACGGCGGCTACGAAAGGTCGATGACCTGGGACAGCTGTCAGTTCTCGGGGTTTGCCCGCATGGCAGGAGACGCAAACCCTCGCGGAAGACTCGCCCAGAGATTCATGCACCGCTACAACCACAAGTTCTTCCACTATCCGTGGCGTTATGACGGATGGCCCTCATGCACCGGTTGCGGCAGATGTATCGAAAATTGTATGGGCAGAATCGATATGCGGGCGACTCTGAGGGATATTTCCGTTGACGACGTCGCGAAGATGTTCCCCGCTCCTTCACCTCGCCCCGGCGAAAACCCCGCCGGAAGATAGGGAAGGGAGAACGAAATGACGGATAAAATGAAAAATATTTACTATCCTATCGAAGCCGAGGTCATCAAGGTTATTCCGGAAACGCCCACTATTAAAACCTGGCGTTTCAAACTCTCCGAACCGATGACCTTCCGCGCGGGACAGTTCGTCCAGCTGACAATTCCGGGAATCGGGGAAGCGCCGTTCACGCCTTCCTCCGAGCCGGGAACCGTCGATGAGATGGAAATCACAATCCTTCGCGCCGGCAGAGTGACAGATTATCTTCACGATTATATCGGCGAGGGCGATCTGGTTGGAATCCGCGGAGCTTTCGGCGAAGGCTATCCCCTCGATAAATTCTTGGGCAAAAATGTCCTCGTGGTAGGCGGCGGCGTGGGTCTCGCTCCCATGAGAGCCGGTCTTTACGGCCTCTTCCAGAGGATCGACGACTTCAAACGCGTATCTATTAAGTTCGGTTCCCGCTCCCCGGAAGATTTTTGTTTCACAGACCAATTCGACGAATGGGCAAAGAAGCCGCATACCGACCTCACCCTGACCATCGACAGACCCGCTCCGGGCTGGACAGGCCAGGTGGGCGTAGTTACAGTCCTCCTCGAAGAGCTGGATATGGACATCGCCGACACCTACGTAATCAGTTGCGGCCCGGAAATCATGCTAAAGTTCGTCACGCTGAAATTACTCGAAAAGGGTTTCGATCCTTATCATATATACCTTTCCATGAACCGCAGAATGAGTTGCGGTCTCGGCAAATGCCACCGTTGCAACATCGGCCCCTACTACATTTGCAAGGACGGTCCCGATATGTGCTACGGTGATATAATGAAATATCCCAATGTCTTTGGATAATACTGAACGAGGGTTCAAAAATGGCCAAGGTTAAAACCAGATGTATGTTCTGTTCGATGCAGGATTCCTTTTTCCTGCAGGAGACACCCCGGTCGGAAAAAGCCGATTGGGTAAGGGAATCTGTTTATTATCTCGAATTCGATGAGGAACAGATTCGCGGGCTTTGCGGCAGAGGTAATTTCTGCAGTGAACTCGCCGTTCACCCGAAACGCCTTCTTATGGCGCGTTTAGGCTGGGATAAACATCCCCCGAAAAAGGTCGCCGAAGACCTCGGCAAAAAGCTTGCCGGCCTTTCTGGCGAAAAGGTAGCCTTCTTGCTCGATGGCTCCCTGACTCTCGAAGACGCCACGGCGGTTATCGCCCTCGCGGAAAAGCTGGGCTCGCGCAAAGTGGCTCTCCTGCCCGTCGAAGATGTCGCTCTCGGGCCAATAAACAACGACTTCAACTTCGACGACGTCGCCAAAGCGGTTACTAATGTAGTAATAGGCGACGCCTTCACTCAGTCGCCGACAATCACTCGTCTCGTCCACGACGCTAATCTCCTCGGACGGAACCACACCATAGTCGGCATAGACCCGATACCCAGCAGGACCGGATGGTTCGCCCACCCGGAACTGAATCCGCCACTGGGCAAGACTCTGCAGTTCATCGAAGCTCTAACCTCGGCGGTAAACGGCACTCCTATCAGCGAACTTCCCCTCGATGATTTCGGCGTTTCCGCGGACAACTTCGGATGGGCGGTCTCCGCTATCAAAGGCGCAGAGGGTAACGGCAACGTTATCTTCGCCCCGGGATGGCATTTCGAAGACCCCCACGCAATCGCAGTCGCCGCGAAGGAACTCGCCAAAGCCGGTGGTTTCAAGTTCGGCGCTCTGACAATCGGCACCAACAGCAGAGGCATCTTCCGCCTCCTCGCTTCCGCCGGAATGGATTATGCCGGAACAATAGAAGCTCTCTATAAGGGTAATCTCGACGCCGTGGTCGCTTTCGATTGCGACCCGATGTCCGCCCTGCCGGGAATCAAACTGCCGGAAATTTTCGGCCTTACCGGCCAGATTAGCACCGAAGGTTACGATTCCGCGACCCACTTCATCCCCACTTGCTTCATGTTCGAAAAGAGGGGCACGATTTTCGGGACGGAAAACGACTTCATCGAACTGGAAGAGGGCATGCCCTCCCCGGGAACCTTCTGCGTCAACGGCATCATCGACTACATCGCCGGCGAAAAAATATCCGTTCCTTCAAACCTTCGCGATATCGTGGCGAATTACGAACATGGCGACGAAGCCCCTATCGCGACAGCAAAAGTTCCGGAAAATGACCTAATCGGCGTCGGCCACGGCCATGTCTTCCATCACGGGGACGGCAGATACACCCGCCATGTCGATTTCTCGAAGGTGCACGTTCCCGCGGAAGTCGATTCCGCGCTTATCTCGCCCGAGCTTGCCGAGTCCGTCGGCCTCAAAAAGGACGATAGAATCAAGGTCTCCAGCGGAATAGCTCAGGCGGAACTGGGAATTATCCTTCAGGATTGGGTCGATAGCGACAAAGTCCTTTTGCCGATGCATTGGACTGCGGTGCGGGAGCTTTTCGATTTCTCGAAAAATCCCACCGCTACTCCGATTGAAATAAAAATCGAGAAGGCTTAACGGCTTTCGGGAGAAATAAATGGAAAACACTCAAGCAACAACCGCAGAACCGAAGCGCGAAAACCGCCGGGTTATTCTTAACCTGGACAGGTGTATCGGCTGTAGTTCGTGCCGAGTAGCCTGCGTTCGGACCCATCAGGAAAACCTGAACCTTACCCAGGCGAAGGCCGAAGACATAGCCGCTTTCCCCGGACATTGCAGACATTGCGAAAGGCCGGCCTGCGAAGCCGCCTGCCCCAAAGACGCTATAGTCAAAGGCCCGGACGGCATCGTCAGAAGATACCCCTTCCGCTGTGTCGGGTGTCTCAGCTGTGCGATTGCCTGCCCATTCGGCGCAATTCAGCCCTCGCTTCTGCGAAATGTAACCACCAAATGCGACCTTTGTTATCAGAGACTCGAAAAGGGACAGGAACCGGCATGCGTTACCACATGCGTTTCCGGTGCTCTGACCTTCGAGGTTCCGGAAGATGTCATCGAGGGCAACCTCTGGGGCGCTCGCACAAAAGCTAAACCCGGCTCGAGACGCTGGTAAAAGGGGGATTTATGGTAGTATTCAATTACTTGGTCTTCCCCGGATTCCTTTTCGCTACCGTGGCGGGACTTCTTACATGGTGGCTCGACAGAAAAGTTACCGCGAGAGTCCATTATCGTGTCGGCCCGCCCTGGTATCAGACCTTCGCGGACGTCATGAAGCTTATGGGCAAAGAGGTTCTTCTGCCGGAAAACGCCAAACGCACAGGCTTCCTGCTTGCGCCCATAGTGGCTCTGGCCTCCGCCGCGATGGTCTCCACCATGATTGGTATGTTCAATTGGAACTGGGACATCAGCTTCAGCGGCGACCTAATCGTCTTCTGGTATATTCTGGCCATTCCTTCGGTGATGCTCATCGTCGGAAGCGCCGCCGCCGGAACACCGCTTTCCGCCGTAGGCTCATCGAGAGAGATGAAACTTCTTCTGGCCTACGAAGTGCCATTCATCATCATCCTTACGATGATCATTTTCAGGGCACAGACCCTTTCCCTCGGCGGAATCATTCAATATCAAGCCGCCCACGGCCCAATTATCGGATCCCTGTCGGGCGTCCTCGGGTTCATAGTCGTCCTGCTATGCGTGCAGGCTAAGATGGGTTTCGTCCCCTTCGACGCCCCCGAGGCAGAAACCGAACTGGGCGGAGGAATTCTATACGACTACAGCGGCGCGGCATTGGGAGCTTTCAAACTCGCCAAAGCCATGCTCTTCTATACCCTGCCCATCTTCATGATTACAATCTTCTGGGGCGGAGTGCAGATTGGCAACGGCCTCGGAATCCTGTGGGCAGTGCTCAAGTATCTTCTGATAGTCGTTCTCATAACCCTTATCCGCAACACCAACCCGCGTTTGAGGATAGACCAGGCCGTGAAATTCTTCTGGGGCAAGCTGACGGTTCTCGCAATCATCGCTTTCGTCCTCAACGTGATTGGCTTATAAGGATTGATAAAATGGGACTTAAAACCGCAGCATTAAAAAAATCCATCTGGGTGTTTCATGTCGCTTGTAGCCCTTGCAACAACTGCGACATCGAAATCCTGGATCTTCTAACTCCCCGCTTCGATGTCGAACGGTTCGGAATCGTTCTGGTAGGTAGCCCAAGGCACGCCGACGCTTTACTTATCACCGGCGTAGCCAATCGGCACGTTACACCGAGGCTAATCGAAACATACCGAGCTACGGCAAAACCCTGCGTATGCTTCCTCTACGGTGCATGCGCATGCCAGGGCAACGTGTTCAAAGGCAGTTATAACGTGCCTCGAATGGTGGACGAAATCATTCGCGAAGAAGACCCGAACGCGATTATCGTGTATGTCCCCGGATGTCCGCCAAAACCCGAAGCCATGATATCGGGCGTGGTAAAAGCCCTCTCCGCGCTATAAGGAGAACATAATGACAGACGAACAAAAATATATGGTGGCCGATAAGGTCAAAAATGCCTTGGGGAACTTGATAGTCAGCATCGACCAGCCCCGGCCTAACAGAATCTACGTGGTCATCCATCAGGATAATTTTCCCGAAGCTATCCGTATCGTGCACGAAAACCTCGGCGGAAAACTCTGCACCAGCACCGCCCTCGATGTCCGCGATGCCGTAGAACTTATATACCACATGGAGCTTCCCGAAGATATGGTCGTGTGCAATGTCAAAACTCTGGTAGCTAAACCCGAACTCAGAGTGGGATCAACCGCCAATTTCTTCCCCGCAACCGACTGGATCGAACGGGAGATGTCCGAGATGTATGGCGTAACCTTCGAAAATCATCCCGATCCTCGACACTTGCTCCTTCCCGACGGATGGCCGGAAGGCAACTTCCCCATGCGTAGCGATTATCCCCAGAAGCCGGACGCCTACGACGAACAGCTTCCGGATATTTATCAAAAGGATAGAAAATGAAGAAGACAATTCTGCCAATAGGGCCTTATCATCCCCTTCTCGAAGAGCCGGAGTTCTTCACATTCTACCTCGATGGAGAGACGGTTACGGATGTGGACGTCCGTATCGGCTATAACCATCGCGGCCACGAGAAACTGGCGACAGGTCTTACCTGGGATCAGGTTCCCTTCCTCGTCGAAAGAATTTGCGGAATTTGCTCTACGAGCCACCCTTATGCCTATGTCCTCGCGGTCGAAGACCTTCTCGGAATACAGATACCGCCCAGAGGCCAGTTCATCCGCTCCCTTGTTGGAGAGTTAGAAAGAATTCACAGCCATCTCCTGTGGCTCGGTCTCGCAGGACACTTCATCGGCTACAACACGGTGTGGATGTGGGCATGGCGCTACCGCGAAGAAATCCTCGACGCCTGCGAAAAGCTTATCGGCAACCGTAACCACTACGCGGCATGCCGTCCGGGAGGCGCACGCAGAGATATTACCCAGGAGGCCATCGACTTTACCATGGGCGCCATGGATTCCGCCGAGAAGGCAACCAAGATGTTCCTCGGCGCGGTCGTTGACGACCCGGTAATCCACAAAAGACTCAAAGGCGTGGGCGTTCTCACCAAGGAAGACGCCATCGCCTTCTCCGCCCTCGGCCCTACCAGCAGGCCCTCCGGCGTCCGCTGGGATGTCCGCGAGTCGGACCCTTACGACGCCTACGGAGCAAGCCTCGAAGCAAAAGCATGGAAAGTCATCGTTCTCGAAAACGGCGATGTCTTCGACAAAGCGGCCTGCAGAGTTCTGGAAACCCTCGAATCTATATATTTATGCAGATGGCTTATCGAGAATATGCCCGACGGCGACATCGATGTTCACGTCGGCAATATTCCCGAAGGCGAGGGATGCGGACATCACGAAGCCCCAAGAGGCGAAGTGTTCCACTATGTCCGCTCGGATGGCTCCAATAAGCCCATCCGTCATAAGGTGCGCGCCCCGACATTCAATAATCTGCCTACTTACAAGGCATCGTGTCCCGGCGAGCAGATTGCCGACGTCGCCCTGATTACCGCCGCTATCGACCCGTGCTACTGTTGCACAGAAAGGGTCGGAGTCATCGCGGACAACAGACACACGACGCTCACGCAGAACGATCTCGTTAAATACTCGGTCGAAAAAACCATGGAGATCGAGAAGAAATTAGGAATAAAATCGAACCTGGCGAAGTTCTAATATAGGGTTCCGGGATTATCCCGGGGCAATAAAAGGAAAACCTATGGAACAATTATTAACTCAGCTCATTTGGGTGCCCGCATTAGCGGGACTGCTCTGCCTGATCCTCCCCAGGATCAAGGTAATCAAAGAGCTTATTGCCGGTGTCGCCGCGATTTGGGTGCTCTATGTCTCCGCCCAGCTTTGGTCTGCGGGGAATTTCGCATTCACAATCGCGAGTTACGACATCGCGGGAATACCCTTCTCCGTCCACCTCATAGGAAAGCCGTTGAGTTTGCTGGCGGTGCTGTTTGTTGGGCTGTTCGGCGTTTTCGGCGTGATATACAGCTGGAGATTCAGAGCGGGCGAAAAAGGCAATCACCTATATTATGCCTACATGCTCTGGACACTGGTCTTCAGCAATCTCGCGCTCCTGTCGGACAATATGCTCGTCTTCCTCATCGCATGGGAGCTTTCGACCCTCTTCCTCTACGGGCTGATCAACTCCGGACACATCGATAGAGCCAAATCCGCAACCGCCGGTTTCCGCACCTTCGGAATTCTCGGTTTCTCGGAAGCCGCACTACTGTTGGGCATCATAATAATCTGGGTCACTCAGGGACGGATACATTTTTCCCAGCTTAACATAGCCACAACCGGCACGCTGAACGTCCTTCTTTATATTATGTTCTTCTCCGCCGCCGCGGCCAAAGCCGGCGCGATGCCTCTGCACGCATGGGTTCCCGTCGCCGCGGAAGGCGCTCCGACAAGCGTCATGGCCTTCCTTCCCGCCGCCATCGATAAGCTTCTCGGAATCTATATGCTCGCCCTTATCACAATGCAGGTCTTCGTGGTTACCCCGGGCATCCGCATGATGATCATGGTCATAGGTGCGATTACAATCCTCGCCGCGGTTATGATGGCTCTCGTTCAGCACGATCTGAAGAAACTGCTCGCCTACCATGCAGTCAGTCAGGTTGGTTATATGCTCCTTGGAATCGGCACCGGCACCGTTGTCGGTATCATGGGCGGGCTTTTCCATATGATGAACAATGCAATCTACAAATCCGCCCTCTTCTTCGGAGCCGGAAATGTTGAGAAACAGGCCGGAACCACCGACCTCGAAAAACTCGGCGGACTTTCTAAATTCATGCCCATAACTTTCTTTGCCATGCTCGTCTCCGCTCTGGCAATTTCCGGTATTCCGCCGATGAACGGTTTCGCTTCCAAGTGGATGATTTACCAGAGCTGTCTCGAAGCCGGACGTCCGGTAATGCTTATAGTCGCCATGGTCGGTTCCGCGCTGACTTTGGCGTCGTTCATCAAAGTCATCTACTCGGTCTTCCTCGGCAAAAAAGCCGCCGGACTGCCCGACAAAATCAAGGAAGCCCCCTTCAGCATGTGGATGCCGCCCGCTATTCTTGCCGTGGCTTGTATCCTCTTTGGGGTCTTCGCTGTCTGGCCGGTTAATACCTTCTTCGCCCCGGTGGTCGGCCTCGAAAGCGTCGGCTCGACATTGGGAGCCATGGGCATCAGTGCCGGCACCTTCTGGAGCCCGACCTTCACCACGCTGATGCTTCTCATCGGCCTGGTTCTCGGAGCTATAATTTACTTCCTCGGCAGAGGCCTCAATCCCCGCGTGGTAAAAACCTTCTACGGCGGCGAACAGCTCTCCGACGAGGACATTCGCCAGCCCGGAACCGGCTTCTACGAGACCATCGAGAAACTCCCGATTCTGCGCCCACTATATGAAGACAGCAAGAAGGGCGTTTGGGCACCGGATTATTTCTTCGCCACGATAATCGATTCGATTTTCGTGCGCGGCTTGAAGTTCATGCATACCGGCGTGCTCTCGACTTATCTGTCGTGGAGCATTATCGGATTAGTCGTGATAATATTCGTATTAATCGTATAGGAGGGCTATCGTGATAGCCATCTTTCATGTATTATTATTCTTTATGATCGTCGGTTCGATAGTAGCTATCGAGACGAAGAACATGCTCTCGGCGGTGATCGCCGTCGGCGCGGTAGGATTTGGCGTCAGCCTGATGTTCCTCTTCCTCGGCGCGCCGGATATCGCGATTACTCAGGTTATCGTCGAAGTTCTGAGCCTTATCATCCTGATTCGCGCTACCACCTTCGCAGACAACCGAGCAGTCGAGAGGAAGATCGACAGTTTCGCTACCATAACCGGGCTGTTTTTCCTCGGGTTCTTCGTGATGGCCGCTGTCTGGGCTTTCAGGGACATCACCCCCTTCGGCGAACCTCTGATGACCGTTTCGAAACGTTACCTTTCCGGGTCCGCCGCTGAAACAGGCGCGGTAAATGCGGTCGCGGGTGTCATCCTCGACTACAGAGCATATGACACCCTCGGCGAAGCTATCGTCCTGTTCACAAGTGTCCTCGGTGCGTTCGTTATCTTGAGACGGCGCGGCAAAAAGGCTGTCGAAGAAGTCGATTCCGAACAATTTGGAATCATAACCGATTGAGGAGAGTGAAGATATGAGTATAAAAGAACTCTCGCGGGACGATTCTTTAGGGATGACTGTCATTGTCAAGACGATTGCTCGTCTGGTAATGAGTTTCATCATCCTCTTCGGGTGCTATATAATCCTCTATGGACATATCACCCCCGGAGGAGGATTTGCAGGCGGAGTCATCATCGCGATTGCTTACGTCCTGCTGATGCTCTCCTTCGGAGGAAAAGTCGCCATGGGCAAGCTCAGTAACTTCTGGGCGAGCATGTGGGATAACATGGGCGCTCTGGCCTTCGTCGTCCTCGGATTCCTGGGCATGACCGGAGGATATTTCTTCCTGAATTTCATCAACCACGGAACTCCGGGCAATCTGATTTCCGGCGGAATTATCCCTCTGGCAAACATCTCGATTGCGGTCAAAGTGGGCGCGGCCCTCTACGCCATCTTCATCGGACTCTCCGTCTATGGCCGTATCGTAACCGAGGAGGAGAAATAACATGTTCGAGTATGTAAGTCTCTATATCCTCACGATGGCACTGATGGGCTTGGGCATATATGCCCTCATAGCCAAGCGCCATATAATAAAGAAGATTATCGGGATTGTTACGATGGAATACGCCATCAACCTATTCCTGATTCTCGTGGGCTACCGCACCGACGGCATCGCGCCTATTCAGGATTCCCAAATCTCCGCGGCGGAACTTGCGGCAAGAGCCGTAGATCCTCTGCCCCAAGCGCTAGTGCTGACATCAATCGTCATCGGACTGGGAACCCTGGCGCTAATGGCGAGCCTCGCAATCAAGCTCTACGAGAAGTATAAAACCTTCGACATGTCGGAAATCAACCGGCTTCGCGGATAGGGGGATAGATGAACCACGCACTACCATTATTAGTTGGAATTCCTCTGGGCATGGCAGTCTTGACGCTGATGCTATCCAAAGCCTCCGCGAGAATAGCCGATTTCACCGCTTTTATTACCGTTGCGGTTACGACATTCATCGCATTCATGCTCATGGGATCCCCGGTCGATACTTACTGGATGGGAAACTGGTTCCCCCCCTTCGGTATCGTTCTGGTCTATGACGGCCTCTCCGGGCTTATGTTATTGATAATCAACCTTATTGCTCTGCTGTCGATTATATACAGCTTCTCCTACATGGAGAAATACACCGCGAAACCGAAGTTCTACTCCCTGTTCCTGCTCATGCTCGCCGGAATGAACGGCGTAGCCCTCACCGGCGACCTTTTCAATATGTTCGTCTTCCTCGAGATGGCTTCGCTGGCAAGTTATGCCCTCGTCGGATTCGGAGTCGAACATCAGGAACTGGAAGCGAGTTTCAAATATCTGATTCTTGGAACGGTGGCGAGCACGATGATCCTTCTCGGCATCGCCCTGACATACGCCATGACCGGCTCGGTCAACATGGCCGATGTCGCCTCGACACTGTCAGCCATGCCCGCTAAGACCACCATAGCCTTCGCCGCCGGTGTTTTCCTTATGGGATTCTCCCTCAAGAGCGGCCTCGTTCCTTTCCACGCCTGGCTTCCCGATGCCCACCCCAGCGCGCCGGCTCCCATTTCGGCCATGCTCTCGGGCGTCCTGATTAAAGCCCTCGGCGTATATGCCATGGTCAGAGTCATGTTCAATGTCCTCGGCGCGGTGCCCATTTATCAGGACATCATGCTGGTTCTGGGCGGTATCTCCATGGTTGTCGGCGGCCTTCTCGCCATCGGCCAGTGGGATATGAAGAGGATGTTCGCATACAGTTCGATTTCGCAGATTGGCTATATCGTCATCGCCCTGGGCCTCGGAACGAACCTCGGACTTCTGGCAGGTATCTTCCACATGTTCAACCACTCCTTCTTCAAGAGCCTGCTCTTCCTGTCTTCCGGCTCCATCGAACATGCTACGGGCACCAAAAACCTCCGCAAGCTCGGAGGACTTGCCCAGAAGATGCCGGTTACGACAACGACAACAACAATCGGCGCTCTCTCCATCTCGGGAGTGCCGCCGTTCAATGGTTTCTTCAGCAAACTGCTTGTGATTATAGCCTGCATAGCCGCCGGGCAATGGCTCCTGGGTATTCTCGCCGCGGGCGTCAGCGTCATCACCCTTCTGTATTTCCTTAAGGCGATGCGCTTCTCCCTCTTCGGCGATCTTCCTTCTGCATTGTCGAATATCAAAGAAGTGCCTTTCTCGATGGCCTTCAGCGTGATAGCTCTCGCGGCCATCTGTCTCGGCGTCGGAATCGCCTATCTCATAGGCGGCCCGTCCTTCACCGACATCTTCCTGCAACCTGCGGCGGATGTCCTCATGGACGGCCTCAAGAATGGCTCGGCTAATTACATCACAACCGTCTTAGGTATAGGAGGTTAGCATGAAAGCGATTATCCAATTCCTGGTTCTCTTCGCCCTTTGGCTACTCCTCACTTGGAGCGTGCAAACCGCCGATGTCGTGGCCGGTATAGTGGTTAGCCTGCTTACCGTAGCGCTTATGGGCAATATCTTCATCGAGAAAGCCATCCGCCTGCTCAACCCGAAAAGGGTGTTCTGGGCGATTGTCTATGTTCCCTATCTGCTATGGTTCATCCTTATCGCCAACATGGACGTTGCATATAGAGTTCTTAACCCAACTATGCCCATCCGCCCCGGAATCATCAAGTTCAAAACCGGGCTGAAGACCGATATGGGCAAAACCTTCCTTGCGAACTCTATCACCCTGACACCGGGAACGCTGACTATCGATATTATCGGCGACGAATTCTACGTCCATTGGATCAATATCAAACACGACGACGACCCGAAAGCTCAAGCCGAAGAGGTCGCGGGCAAATTTGAGCGCATCCTCAGGAGGATTTTCGAATGAACGCGCTAATGCAAATTTTCATCTGGGCACTTGCCGGAAGCTCTTTCCTGTGTCTCTACAGGATTGGCATGGGGCCGACGCCTCCGGATAGAACGGTGGCTATCGACATCCTCGGAACCCTCGTTGTAGGTTTCTGTGTGATTATGTCCCTGCTGTCCGGCAAAGATTATTACATGAATATTGGACTGTCCTGGGCACTGCTGTCTTACATAGGCACCCTCGCCCTGGCGAAGTTCCTGGAGAGGAGGAGCTTCGATGAGTGAAACTATCGGATATATCTTAATCGTTGTAGGAGTTCTCTTCGACATCCTCGGATGTGTCGGCCTTGTCCGCCTTCCCGATGTCTATAACCGCTTACAGGCGGCTACGAAGTGTGTAACTCTTGGCACATGCATGATTCTCATCGGCGCGGCTGTGATGGCTTTCGGAAGAGGCCTCGACGCCCTCGCCGTGAAAGCCCTTATATGCACCGGCTTCGTTCTTCTGACAAGCCCCACCGGCGCCCATGCCCTCGCGAGAGGTTCCCATAAATCCGGCGTCCCCCTGTGGCAAGGCTCCATAGTCGATAAGTATCAGGAAGCCGAGGAGAACAAATCATGAAGAAACCCAAACTTCGAGAGCTTGGCGAAGCTATAAAGGCTATCGTCAAAGGCCCATATACGACCAAATTCCCCTTCGCTCCCGCGGAAATCTTTCCCGAATACAAGGGCTACCCCGAGTATCAGGAAGAGGGATGTGTCCGTTGCGGCGGTTGCGCGGAACTCTGCCCGACTCACACAATCAAGAAGATCGATAAAATCGAAGAGGGCGTCCGCGTGATGTTCCGCGATTACGGCAACTGTATCGTATGCGGCCAGTGCCAGCTCTATTGCCTCACCAACGAGGGAATCGTCATGACCAACGAGTTCGACAAGGTTACCCTCGACAAATCCCAGATTTTCGAGGAAATCGAGGACGAGCTGGTCTTCTGCGAGAACTGCGGCGAAGTTATCACGACGAAACGGCACATGGACTGGATAGCGAATCGCCTGGAAGAGCTTTCCTACGCCAACCCGACTTTCTTCGTCTGGCGCCAGTATGAAAACGGCCTCGCGGACAAAGACTCCGGCATCGACCGCTCGAAACTCCTTCGCGAAGACCACATGCGCGTCCTCTGCCCCAACTGCAGACGCAACGTCGTATTCAAGGAGGAATGGGGCGGCTAAAAAAGGGGCTTGACACTAGTCTGACAATACATATATTTTCTCCGCAAATGGATGTCCATTTGCTAATAATCTCCGGGGAATTGGACTTTCGAGTGCAATTCCCCGTTTCTCATTATGAAAATTAAGTATATATTGACGGAAGCAATTTGTATCGTGGGCTGTTAAATAGCGGTTTACCACCCAAAATTGATATTCCAGGCTTATCTAAATTTCTCGCCAGAAAAGACTCTCTAATTGGAACTAATTACTACAGTTCTCCGGTAGATCAGACCCTTATGCCCGATGAGGCAAAAGCACAACAACGATTTTTCAATCTTCTCAAATCGACATCTGGAATAAATCTGAAATTGGGACGGCTGGAAAAAAGATGGACTGATTCTGGCATTTTGTATTACGTCGAAAAAGGCGTGGATGTTATGATCGCAAAAGATTTGATTGTCGATGCGATAGAAGACCAATACGATAAGGCATATCTCGTTTCCGGAGACGGAGACTTCGCCGAAATAGCCAGTTATATTGTCTCGCGCGGTAAAACAGTCATCGCTGTCTCATCGCCGAAAGGATTCGCATATCACTTGAAACAGAAAGCGAGTGGATATCTAACCCTCGACTATAGCTTAGTAGGCCACCTTTTCCTTAAATAGTTTTTTGGGGAGGAATAGGGCTAAAACCTTTCCCTTTCCCATTTTCAAAAAAAGGCGCGGCACATGTCGCGCTTTTTTTCCTTGCGCACATCCCCCTCATCCCCCTTATTACCCATATGAACATTCGAGAACTGGTAAAATCAATTGACCCTAACACCGTCATTATCGGTGTCGGGAACGACATTTCCGGGGACGACGCTTTCGGGCCGGTGTTGGCGGATAGGTTGAAGCCGCTTTTCGGGGCGAAGTGTATCAATGGCGGTCTCGCGCCGGAAAATTGGGTCGGGAAGATTATCGACTTGGCGCCGTCTATGCTGATTATCGCCGACGCCGTAGCTTTCGACGGCGAACCGGGTGAGATTCGTGTTTTCACACCCGAGGATTTGATTCAGGAAATGCCCTCGACCCACGGCCCGGGGTTCGGCGCGCTGGTGGGGTATTTGAGTCAGTTCATGCCGAATTTGGAGATACGAATCCTCGCGGTCGAACCGGAATCCGTCGGCCTGATGACCCCGATGAGCGATGTTGTGAAAACGGCAATCGAGAATATCTTTGCGATGTTCGAGGGAAAACCGTCCGCCCCTTGACGAACGCTAATCCATGATTATATTTCACGCCTATGCACGAACTTTCGATAGCAAAAGGAATGATGGCAAACCTTCGCCCCTGGCTGGACGAGCAGGGGGAGGACATCCGTATCGGCCGAATCGTCGTGAAAGCGGGGCCTTTCCGTGCGGTGGTGCCCGAAGCGCTTATCGGCGCGTGGGAGATAGTGCGAAAAGAGCATCCGAAGACAGCGGAATCAACCATCGAAATCGATCCTTCCTTCATCGAAGTGAAATGTCGTGCCTGCGATCATGTCTGGAACGCCAACCGTGCGACGTTTGTTTGCGTCAAATGCGGTTCGGGCGAACTGGAATTCGGCGGCGGCAACGAGCTTTTTATCGAGGATATCGAGATAATTAATAAAGAAGAATAAGCGAGGTAATTATGTGTCTGACATGCGGTTGCGGAAACCCGGAAGATCACGAACACGAGCATAATCATGAGCACGACCATGCCCACGATCATTCAGCGGATCCAATCGGCCAGGACCTTCTGGCGGCGAACAACAAGATAGCCCAACACAATCGGGAACATCTGCGCAAGATGGGCGCGTTCATGATTCATCTGACAAGCTCCCCCGGAAGCGGCAAAACAGCCCTTTTGGAGGCGACCATCGATAAGCTGAAAGATAAGTTTCGTATCGGCGTTATCGAGGGGGATGTGGCCACGGAGAACGACGCAGTGCGAATCCGCAAGATGAATATTCCCTCTCAGTCGATAATGACCGACGGCGCGTGCCATCTGGACGCCCACTCGGTGCATCACGCCCTGGGGCATCTCGCCGAGGATGGCGAGTTCGATTTGATTTTCGTCGAGAATGTGGGCAATCTGGTATGCCCCGCGGATTTCGATTTGGGCGAGGATTACCGTGTGGTGCTTGTTTCCGTCCCGGAGGGGGACGACAAGCCGGAAAAATACCCGCCGATATTCCGCAGAGCGGACTGTATGGTCGTGAGCAAGACTGATTTACTGCCGCACGTCGATTTCGATGTCGATAAGGCGGTCAAACACGCAAGGACAATAACCCCGCGCCTTCGTCTGTTCAAGCTCTCCTCGAAAGACGGCTCCGGCCTCGATGAGTGGGTCGATTGGATTGAGTCGATAGTTCCGAAATAGGCGTTAGAATGCTGTCATTGCGAGGCTTTCAGCCGAAGTTCTCTTTTGGCGTCCAGAAAAGATTGCTTCCTCGTCCTTCGGACTCCCTTCGACAGGCTCAGGACATCGCCTCGCAGTGACGGCGGGTTGGTTGATTTTGTCGCTCCGATTCGACACCGCGAAAGGGCATAAAACTCAATCGTCGCGATTGTCAAACAAAAATTCTCATCGAAACCCTCATCAATCACAAATCGGAAATCCTTCCCCTTCTCCATAATCGCTTGACTATCTCCTTAATTCTCTTATACTTAAGTAAAAGGAGACGATTATGTCGAATAAACATGCTTTACTGACATTCGTGTTGATTTCTTTTGTCGTTGCGCTAAGTTGCACTGCCGCCGATACCGGCGAAGGAAATGGAAACAACATTGAAGATGGAACAAAGATAGTCGCGACAAATCTGGAAGTTCCGTGGGATATGGATTTTCTTCCCGATGGCGATATCATTGTTACCGAGCGAACCGGCGCGGTTAAAATTATCGAGGACGGTATCGCTCGCCTTGTCGGAACTATCGATGTTGCGGCCACTGGAGAGGCGGGTCTGCTGGGGATAGCTCTCGATCTGGATTTCGAGACCAATAATGCGATTTTTATCTATTATACCTATTATGTTGGCGGGGATATGTTCAACCGAGTGTCGAGATTCTTTCTGGAGGATTCCCTTCACGGTGAAACCGTTTTGATAGACAGCATTCCTGCGGCCTCGATACACGACGGCGGCAGGCTGGAATTCGGCCCCGACGGCAAGCTATACATCACCACCGGAGACGCCGCCGAAACCTGGCGTTCCGGAGATACGGACAATCTCGGCGGAAAAATCCTCCGCATGAACCGCGATGGAAGTATTCCCGATGACAACCCTTTCGCAAACCTCGTTTACGCCAGTGGATTACGCAACTGTCAGGGCGTTGCTTGGCATAACGACACAATGTTCGCGGTTGACCACGGCCCAAACCGCCATGACGAGGTCAACATCATCGAAATGGGCGCGGATTACGGCTGGCCGACCACCTGCGACGAGTATCCGGCTTACAAGTGCTATACGGATTTCACTCTTGCGCCTGCTGATATTGCCGTTCGGGATTCTTTCCTCTATGTTTCCGGCCTCCGCGGCAGTCAGATTCGCAAGATTAACCGTTCTAACGGCGAAGAGGAAGCGATTTTCACCAACTACGGCAGAATTAGACCTCTGAAATTTCATAACGGCTATCTCTATTTCGGCACGAGCAACCGTGACGGCCGTGGTGTGCCAAAAGCAGGGGACGATAAGATAATCCGCACGAAGGCTTATTAAAAAAAAATTGTTTCGTTGCGTTAAGCTTCTTCAATCGGCCTTCTCAGGCATGTAACCTTGCCTCTGGGATGTGGTATTTCATATTCAGCTGTCATTGCGAAGTTATGGTCGAGGCGCTTTTTTCGAGCATATGAAGATTGCTTCGTCGTCCTTCGGACTCCCTTCGACAGGCTCAGGACATCGCCTCGCAATGACGGACGATTGGTCGGGCTTGTAGCTTTCTGATTCTTAGCGATGACAATGGGTTGCTTCAGCTCGGATCTCCTTCGGAACATAGATGGGAAATAGCTCAACTAAAGGGTTAGTGAGCTATAAGTCTCATCGAAACAACGTAATCTCAAAATCCCCATCAATCATAAATCCAAAATCATAAATCTGAAATCCCCCCCCCTCTTTTCCCTTGAAATGTTTCCTTCCGCGTGTTATCATTGGGCATGGATGCCGATCTGCTCAGAAATTTCGTAGATTCCCTTTCCCTGTTCGACTTGGAGGGCAAAACCCTTCGCGTCGCCCTTTCCGGCGGATGCGATTCCGTCGCTCTGCTGGAATTGCTGTATCGCATCTTCGACCTAAATCGACTCGCCGCAGTTCATGTTGATCATGGGATACGCGAGGAAAGCTGTGCAGACGCCGATTTCGTCCGAATTTTCTGCGAGGAGCGCGGGATCTCCCTCGATGTCCGCCCGGTCAAAACTGTCGAGTATTCCGAAAAACACGGCCTCGGTATCGAGGAAGCCGCTCGGGAGCTTCGTTACAACATCTTCCGCGAATTCACTTCTGCCGGCGAGGTTATTGCAACGGCGCATACCGCGGATGACTGTGTCGAGACCCTCCTGTTCAATCTCGTTCGAGGCGCCGGCCCGAGGGGACTTGGCGGAATCCCGCGGCAACGGGACGGCATAATTCGCCCCCTGCTGGACTTTTTCCGAAGGGACATCGAAAAGTGGCTTAAAGCGGAGGGCATCTCCTGGCGAGAGGACGAGAGTAATCTGGATTTGCGATACACCCGCAACCGAGTCCGATGGATGCTTCTGCCGGAAATTCGACGGGTTTTCGGCGATGGCGCTCTCGAAAGGCTTCGGCGCGAGGCCGATATTTTCAGCGCTTGTGCGAAATTCATCGATTCTCAAGCTGTTTCTATTTACGAAAATGCTGTTATAGCAAGTTTGGGAGACATAATCGCCTTCGATTCCGCAAAAGCGTTAGAGTCTTTCTGGGGTTTCGGCGAAATCGTCCGCTCAGCCTTATTAGAGCTGGACATCGGCCTGACATCTTTGAGTTTCGACACCATAGAGCGTCTCTGGGCGGATATCGAGACGTCCCGCAAAGGCCGTCGTTATCCTATCGCGGAGGGCGCGCATCTCGAATACGATGATTCTATCTTTTTCATTTTCAAAGACCTGAAGCCTATTTCTCCAGTCGATATCCAAATCGGAGAAAGGGTAAGGCTTCCCGGCGAGCAAGGTGTTTTGTCCCTTTTAAAAAACTCCGGCGAAGTTCGCCTGCCCTACCGCGGAGGCGCTTTGACCTTACGTCTTCCAAAGCATGGCGACACAACCGGCGGCCGGAATAATCTCCTTCGGCAACTGACACGCAAAGGCATACCAAGGCTTCTTCGGGAAAACGTGCCCGTGCTTTTCGAAGCCGAAATGCCCATTTTTTCGCCCCTCGTCGGGCTTCTGACCCGTGGAACATCACTTTTTGAGCTATATGTTTCATACGAAGGTCCTCTCGGTAAAAACCTTTTAACTAAAACCTAAGCGGGAGAATACAATGGACAACTACGAAGTAAAAGAGTTAATTCCAAACGTCGATATCGGCAAGCGTGTTCAGGAAGTAGCGAAACAAATCGACGCCGATTACAAAGGCCTCGACCCGATTATCGCGGTCGTTCTAAAAGGCGGTTTCGTGTTCGCCGCAGATCTGGTCCGAAGCCTTCACACCCCTTTCACGCTGGATTTCCTGGGCGCGTCGAGTTATGTCGGCACGGAATCTTCCGGCGACATAAAAATCACCAAAGACCTCGACACGCCGATAATCGGTCGTCATCTAATCCTCGTCGAAGACATAGTCGATACAGGTCTAACCCTTTTCAAACTGGTGAAACTCCTCAAACAGCGCGACCCGGCCACTGTCCGTATCGCCACCATGCTTCTCAAAGACATCGACCGCCCCTTCGACCTCAAAGTCGATTACTACGGTTTCGAAATCCCCAACAAGTTCGTAGTCGGCTACGGTCTCGATTACAACGAACGCCATCGCGGACTGCCATATATAGGTTACGTAGAACCCGGCGAGTAACACTGTTTCGTTTTAAGTATTACGCTTTCGCAATTTCGTAACACCGCCTCTTCCGAACCTCCGGAACGGTCTGCAGACCCGCGCTGTGGTGCGTCGCGCGCACGAGGCCCGTTGAATCCCTGTCTATCTCGAATTCGACGCTCTGTCTTGTTTTTCCAATCCGCACCGCGAATTAATCTCGGCCTCGTGCGCATGGGCAAATCGGCGTCTTCGATTTCGTGATTCATTCAACTTTCTCGCAATATCCCGCAAATATCGGTGCAATCGCTATTTCCGAGGCCGATTTGCCCGCCTTCCCCGCCGACTGAGGTTTTTGGGGATACATAACGATTTTCCACCGGCGGGGAAGGCGCGACGCCCCACCGTGTGGATATCGCAAGATTTTTTGTTTTGCGTATTGACATTTGCTCTTTCTTAATATATATTAGAGTATAACATTAGGTGATTATTGGATTCTCTTGTCTTTCTTTGAGTTACACTATCATACAACTTCTCATGGCCAAAAAAACCAAAAATAATAAATCCTCCCGTAACACGCTAAGGCGCATTCTATCCGGCTCCGCTATGATTCTTCTTGGCGTGTGGATTATGCTGTCTATTTTTTCCCATAGCAGTGTGGACTTCTTCCCCGCCGACGGCTTCATCTACCCGCCCCCCCGCCCGATAATGAACTGGGGCGGCCCCGCAGGCGCCATGACATCGAATATCCTGATAAACACCTTCGGCTATTTTGCTATTCTAATCCCCCTATTGCTAATTATTTGGGGAGGCGCACGTTTGTTTCTTCTCCCACCGAAAAAAACATGGGTTGTTACAGGCGAATTAGTCGCAGGACATGGTATTTTGGCCATGCTGTTGGCTTTGCCGGGAGGCACATTGGCCTCGGCCATAACCGGCAATTACGGCGCGGAACTGGCCGAGACAATGAAAGGCGCTGTGGGCAATGTAGGTGCATATATTGTGGGCATCGGCCTTTTCGGGCTTTTTATCGCGGCTGTTACACGGCTCGATTTCAGAGCCACGCTGGATTCGGCATACAAGGGAATTCTCGGAGCGCGGACAGCTATCGCCGCGCGGAAAAAGCGCAAAGAGGCGCGCCAGGCGGAGTCCCGCGAAGATGTCATCGCGAAATACAAAAACAAATCAGAAAAACAGTATAACGGCATTACCGGAAGCATTATCCCTGGCGAAAACAGCCAGGACGAGATTGAACAGACCCCTATAAAAAGAGGTATAGAAGAGGATCTGCCGGAGCCGGAATACGAAGGCAAAGCCTCTAAGATGGAGTTTTCCTTCTCGCCAACAATCATTCGCTCCGCGCGGGAACGGCAGTCTGCGGAACATCCTCCGACGAAAAGTTCCGAAACTCATACTCCGCCGCCCCCGCCGCCGCGCGCAGAGCCTATTGACCCGAAAAAAATTCAACCGCCCCCGGAAAAACCTATCGAAAACAGACATGTCGAACCGCCCCTTTCCATCACACCGGAAAAGGAAAGAGAAATCACTGAGATGGTTCAACAAAGCCTTTCCGGCGACGACGACGAAATTAAAATCGGCCACGAAGCGCCTATGCCGGAACCTATTCCCCTCGATAAACCCGGAGACAACATAGACAAACCCGACCGCCGCGACGAACCCGCACCTAAAAAACCAACGGCAGGGGTGGTCGATCGCGTCCCCGAGAGGCCAAGAGGGCCATACCGCTTCACGCCGCCCGGTTTGGATCTTTTGATTAATCAGGAAAAAGTCGATTCGGAGCTTTCCGATTCCGTTCTGAGAGAGAGGGCAAAACAGCTAATAGAAACCCTTCGAAGCTTCAAAGTCGATGGCGAGATTCGAGAAATTTGCCCCGGCCCGGTTATCACAAGATACGAGCTGGAACCGGCAGTCGGCGTCAAAGTCAGCAGGATAGCTAACCTCGCAGACGACATCGCCCTCGCTCTAAAAGCCCAGGACATCCGTATCGTCGCGCCCATTCCCGGCAAAGGCGCTGTGGGCATAGAAGTCCCCAACGACCAGACTGAAACCGTCCGACTCAAATCCGTCCTCGCATCGGACAGCTTCGCAAAATCGAATTATGTCCTGCCGCTGGCTCTCGGCAAACGTGTGGACGGTTCACCCGCAGTGGTAGATCTCGCAAAGATGCCCCACTTGCTGATTGCTGGAGCAACAGGAAGCGGAAAATCCGTTTGCATCAACACAATCATATCAAGCCTCCTCTATTCCAAAAGCCCTGAAGACCTGCGTCTGGTGATGATCGACCCGAAACGTCTCGAACTTTCCGTTTACAGCGACATCCCTCATCTAACCTCGCCCATCGTTGTCGAGCCGAAAAACGCCGCCCTCGCCCTCAACTGGGCAGTCGAAGAAATGGATTCGCGATACAAGATGCTCAGTAAGGTTGGCGTCCGATCCATAGCCGGTTACAATGAATTAGCCAAGGAACGCGCCGAAGAGGGCATGGAAAAACTGCCCTACGTAGTAGTCCTTATCGATGAGCTGGCGGACCTTATGGTGGCCGTTTCCGGCGAAATCGAAGAACCTATCGCCCGCCTCGCGCAGATGGCGCGCGCCGTAGGAATCCATCTCGTGATAGCCACCCAGCGCCCAAGCGTGGACGTCATAACCGGGCTGATAAAAGCCAATTTCCCCAGCCGAATGGCCTTCAAAGTCCGGTCGAAAATTGACAGCCGGACAATCCTCGATATGGGCGGAGCGGAAAGGCTTCTCGGCTACGGCGACATGCTCTACCTCCCAAGCGGTTTCGCCGAACCGAACCGTATCCACGGATGCCTCGTTACGACCGCCGAAACCGAGCGCATCGTGAAATACCTGCGCACCTTCCCGAATCCCTTCCCAGACCGTATGCTCGATTTCGACGAGGCCGCGACATCCCTCGCTATCTCCATGGAGCGCGACGAGCTTTTCTGGGAAGCCGCAAAAATCGTAGTCATGTATCAGCAAGGCTCAACCAGCTTCCTTCAGCGAAAACTCCGTGTAGGATACACCCGCGCGGGATGTATCATCGACCAGCTCGAACAGGCCGGTATCGTCGGGCCGTTCCAGGGAAGCAAGGCGCGCGATGTCCTCATGGAAAGCCTCGACGACCTCGACGACATCATGGAATCCGACGGAATCGCCTGATATGAATCCCTTCCCCTTTCCTTTTTCAAACCTGTTGCGCATCTTATTTCAATAACATATATTGTTCAAAATAACAGGTTTGAACTTGAAACCTGAATCGAGGTAGATATGAACATCGATCAATTCCTGCTTTCCGCGGTTCAGAAGGGCGCGAGCGATATACACTTCAAAGTCGGAAGCCCTCCCGTGGTGCGTATTTACGGCGAACTTATGGTGGCGAAATCAGCACCCCTGAAACCTCAGGATACCAGCTCAATCGCTTTCACAATAATGAACGCTTCCACCAACCGGCGTTTCAACTCCCTTTCGGAAATTGACACGACCTACGATATTGGCGAACGCGCCCGTTTCCGAGTGAATATATTCAAGTCCCGAGGCAACTACTGTATCGCCCTAAGATACATCCCTACAAAGATTCCAAACATCGATGAGGGCAATATACCCAAAGAGGCAAAAAAATTCGCAATGGAAAACCGCGGCCTCGTGCTCGTTACAGGAATAACCGGAAGCGGCAAATCCACGACCCTGGCCTCTATGGTCGATCACATGAACAAAAACCGGCGCAAACACATAATCACCATCGAAGACCCCATCGAGTTCGTGCATCAGGACGACAAGAGCATCATAAATCAGCGGGAAATCGGTGTCGATTCGCCTAATTTCAACGAGGCAATGCGTGCGGCCATGCGCGAAGACCCGGACGTCATAATGATCGGCGAGCTTCGAGGCGTGGAAGCTCTCAACACGGCAATCCGCGCGGCAGAGACCGGACATCTCGTCCTGTCCTCATTCCACACTGTCGATACCAAAGAGACCATAAACTCCATCATAAGCTATTTCCCGGAACATCAGCATCAGCAGGTGCAGGCGCAACTCGCCGCGAACCTGCGCGGAATAATCTCTCAGCGCCTCGTGCGAAGAGCAGACAACAAGGGCAGAATCCTCGCCGCAGAGGTCATGGTCGTTACAACAACGATTCGCGCGTGCATTCTCGACGACAAAAAGCGCGAGGACATCACCAGATACATAGCTCAGGGCGGCTCCGAATACGGCATGCAGACTTTCGACCAGGCCGTGATGAAACTCTACAAAGATGGCCTGATAACCTACGAGGACGCCCTCGCAAACGCCACAAGCCCCGCCGAATTTGAACGGGATCTTCGTCTTCAGTAATGATTAAAATCAAAACGCCCTCCTCTGCCCCGCCGCCTAAACCAGGCGGTTTCGGATGGAAACTCCTCGCGAGCTTCTTCGGCACGGGTTTTTCTCCCGTCGCCCCCGGAACAGTAGGAAGTCTGGCGGCATTCGTCATTCTATGGTTTCTTCCAACCTCCCACTGGATTTTCTGGCTTTCGATAATCGCTGTAACCCTCTCGGGCGTCTTAATCTCGAAAAAAGCAAGCTACTACTGGGGTCCGGATCCCTCAAAGACAGTCATAGACGAAGTCGCGGGGTGCATGATATCCGTCCTTCTCGTCCCGAAAAGCATCTCCCTATGGATTTTGGCCTTTCTCGCCTTCCGCGCCTATGACATTCTGAAACCTCCACCCGCAAGAACGGCGGAAAAACGCCTTCCCCACGGTTGGGGAATCATGCTCGACGACGTTGTGGCGGGCATTTACGCCTTTCTTTTGGTTCACTTTGTTAGAATATTATTTCCTCGGTTTATTGATTTAATATGAAATGTATCATCATAACCATCGGCGACGAAATCCTTGCGGGAAAGACCGTGGATTCAAACTCTTCGTGGCTGTCAAAAGAACTCGGAAGCAAGGGCATCGAAACCATAAAAGCCTTTACCGTGCCGGATGACATCGACGTCATCGCAAATACAATGTCCGACTCCCTCTCTTCCGCAAACATAGTCCTAACCACCGGCGGCCTCGGCCCCACCGACGACGACATGACCCGCGAGGCCATCGAAAAGGCCCTAAACGTTGTGCTTACATTCGATGAGGACTATTTCGCGAAAATCAAAGACATCTTCGCCGACCGGGGAATCGCAATGCCGGAAAATGTCCGCCGCGAAGCCTACGTTCCCGAGGGCGCGAGAATTCTCCCGAATAGCGTCGGAGTGGCTCCGGGACTCCTTCTGGAACGCGATGGCAAGTTTCTGATAGCCCTCCCCGGTGTGCCCCCTGAGATGAAAGACATCTTCGAAAACCAGCTTCTGCCGGTCCTTTCTTCTATGGGCGATGTCGAAACCAGGCGGGTCGAGGTGTTTTACACCACCGGCCTGCCCGAAAGCGCTATGTTCGAAAAGCTAACCTCTGCCCTCGGTGATCTTGACACCGTAGGAATCGGATCTTACCCCGGCAACCTCGGCGTGGAAATTCGCATGACCATGAACCCCGACGACATTTCCGCCGAGGAAAAACTTCGCATCATCGAAAAAACCCTCGCCCCCTGGATATATTCTACGAACGAAAAGAGCCTTCCGGCGGTTATCGGGAAAATCCTCGAATCGAGGGGGGAAACTCTCGCATGCGCGGAAAGTTGCACTGGCGGGCTTTTGGCGTCCCGAATAATCGATGTTTCCGGCGCGAGCGGGTGGTTCATGGGAAGCGCAGTAACGTATTCGAACGAGTCAAAAGCGGAAATTCTGGGTGTCTCGAAAGATGATATTGAAACCTACGGCGCGGTTTCCGCCGAAGTCGCGGGTCAGATGGCGGAAGGCGCGGCGAAGAGATACCGCGCGGATTACGCGATGTCCACAACCGGAATCGCCGGCCCCTCGGGCGGAACTCCGGAAAAGCCTGTCGGGACGGTGTTCTATGCCCTCCGCACCCCGGAACGAATTCTCGTCCGCAAAAACCGGTTCACTCGGGGCAGGGAAGACCACAGATATCGCACATCTCAGGCGGCGTTAGCTATGCTCTGGCTCGAACTCGTGGGAAAATACGATTCTCACCCATGGGAAGACGGAAGCGAGGCGATTTAATGGCCGGCAACGACAAGATCAGAACCTTTATCGCGATGGAAATTCCGGCAAATATTCAAACTGCTATCGAACGGGAAATCACGGCAAAACTACGCAGATGCAACGTCCGTTGCTCATGGGTAAAATCGGACAACATCCACCTGACGCTGAAATTCCTCGGCGACACTCCTGCAGACCGCATCGATGTCATAGCCGACGACATCGCCTTCGTTATCGAGGGTATCGCACCGTTGAACCTTCGCCTGGACGGCGTGGGCACTTTCGGCGGGAAAAGCCCTCGAGTAGTTTGGGCAGGCATTTCCGGCGAGACCGAGGCTCTCGAGCTTATAGCCAGAACCATCGATAATGCAACGCTCAAACATGGTTTCCCCCATGAAAAGAGACGCTTCTCGCCCCATCTGACAGTCGGCAGAATCCGCAACCCAAGGGGCGCGGACGAGTTAATCGAGAAAATTAACAGGCTGGAAATCGAACCTATCGACTTCACCGCGGACAAAATTATCTTCATGAAAAGCGAACTGACCCCGCACGGCAGTATTTATACCCCCTTGCGGGAATTCAGCCTTAAATTATTCCCGGCTTGCAGGCCAAAAGAGTAATATTTGCCTTTAAATCCGTCAAAAAACTATTATACTATACAGGTTAGACAATCTAATTTGACATGGAGGAAAGATGTCGGCTGACGATAAGATGAAAAACAAAGCGCTCGATCTTGCGGTAGAGCATATTCACAAGGCTTTTGGCGATGGCTCCATCATGCGCCTCGGCGACAACACCGAAGTTCGGAAAGTGCCGGCTATCAGCACCGGCTCCCTTTCTTTGGACGCCGCCCTCGGTATCGGCGGAATTCCCCGAGGCCGAGTCAGCGAAATTTTCGGGCCGGAGGCATCGGGAAAGACCACCCTATCCCTTCATGTCATCGCGGAGGCTCAAAAAGCGGGCGGATTAGCCGCTTTCATCGATGCCGAACACGCGATGGATCCTAATTATGCCGAGGCCCTCGGTGTAGATATCGAAAACCTGTGGGTTGCCCAGCCGGACAACGGCGAGCAGGCATTGGAAATATGCGAGACCCTCGTTCGAAGCGGCGCTATCGACATAGTCGTAATCGACTCCGTAGCCGCATTGGTTCCAAAAGCCGAAATAGAAGGGGACATGGGGGACAGGCAGGTTGGCGCTCAGGCGAGGCTGATGAGCCAGGCTCTCCGCAAACTCACCGGCGCAATCAATAAATCCAAAACCGCTGTCCTTTTTGTGAACCAGACTCGAATGAAAATCGGTGTGATGTTCGGCAACCCGGAGACTACATCCGGCGGCGTCGCCCTCAAATTCTACTCCAGCATTCGGATTAATATTCGCAAAGGCGCTACAATCAAGGTCAAAGACGACCCAATCGGTAGCAAAACCTACGTGCAGGTGGTCAAAAACAAACTCGCGCCCCCTTTCAAAAAGACCGAGTTCGATATCATCTACGGCAAGGGCATCTCCCTGATGGGCGAAGTTATCGATATGGGCGTAGATTTGAAGATAGTTGGCAAAAAGGGCACCTGGTATAACTACGGCGACATCAAACTCGGCCAGGGACGCGAAAACGCCCGCGATTTCCTCGAAGAAAACGACGACATCGCCACCGAGATAATGACCAAGATAAAAAAGGAAATCGGCCTTCTGCCTCCCGACGAAGAAAAACCGAAAACCGAGTCCAAAAAAGAGGAATAAAAAAAGCCGACCTTGCGGTCGGCATGTAAGGACGATCATAGATCTCCCCTAAAGGGAACATAAAGGCTTTTACAACCACCGTCTGTATTTTGGCACCGCTCGCCCAATTGGGGTCATGGCGGTGTCCGCAACCGCTCGGGGATTACCTTCATTAATCTATTGTTAGAGATCTTTTAATATCCTTACGAAATAAATATACCTACAACTCAGAATATTTCAAGTTATTTCGCGGAGTGAATATGAGAAGAATATATATCGCTGTCCTTTTTTTGATGATTATCGCCCTCGCCGGCTGTGCGAAGACATATTACGGCAGGCACGTTACGGCAAAAGTAAAGCAGGAGCCTATCGAGGAGTTTAAGGCGGGCGATTACGCCGTCCTCTCCTTCGAGAATGAAAAAAAGGTAGGCCCTGAGGGTTGGCTTTGGGAATTCTGGGTCTATTACCAGAACAAGCTGTATTTCAAGTATTATCTGCAGACACGGGTGGTCGGGGGGACTCGCAATTACTATCTTATCGAGGAAATTCCCGGGGCGAGATCGTCATCTATAGCCAGTTTCACGGCAAAACCCAACTATGACAGAACCAAAGACAGGCTCATCTCAAATCTGACCGACAAGGGCTCCCCGAGAATCAATTAACTCCGCACTATCGACAAATCGGCGTATTTCATCAGAACCTTTTTAATGCCGTATTTCGGGAAAGCTATGGTGAGAACCGCGTTGTCGCCCCATCCCTTCATAGCCCGAACCTCACCGCGCCCGAAAAACGGATGCTCAACGACAGTTCCCGGCGAAATTGCGCCGGCCTTTTCTGCCCTTTTCCCGCGACCTGGAGTTAGCCTCGGGGCGTCTTCCCGATGGCGTTCGCGACGGATTTCCTGTTCTGTAGTCATGAGATTTTTAGGAACCTCGTCAATGAAACGGCTTTGAATACCCGTCATCTCCTCGCCAAATCGGTGACGCATGCCGGCATAGAGCAAATGCACCTTCTTACGCGCACGAGTAACCGCAACGTAAAACAGCCGACGCTCTTCTTCCAGTTCTTCCTGTGTCTCCATAGCCCGGGCGATGGGAAAAAGGCCGTCTTCAAGACCGCATATATATACCACATCGAATTCAAGCCCCTTGGCCGAATGGACGGTCATCAAACTTACCGATTCTTCGTCCTCCTCGTATTGGTCGATGTCCGATATCAGAGCGGTCTCCGCGAGATACGCCGTCAGCGAAGGATCTTCCGGGTGGGTGTTCGCGAATTCGATACCGGAATTGATTAGCTCCGAGATATTATCCAACCGAGCCCTTGCCTCGACACCGCCGTCTTCCTTCAGCATCTCGATATATCCGCTTTTCCGGGCCACTTCGCCGATAAGCTCGCCCACGTCCTTTTCTTTTGCGAACATAAACAAATGCTCCATCAGATTCGCGAACTGGGCAAATCCCTCTTTCGACTTCGAATAAAAATCGGATAAATCTGCGTTCATCGTTGCGGAATAGAGGCTCATATGGTTTGCGTCCGCAATTTCCTGCAGGCCGGCCATGGATTTCACTCCCACACCGCGGCGGGGCATATTGATTATGCGCTTGAAACTCAAATCGTCGTCCGGATTGTGAATTAGTTTGAGATAAGCGAGGATGTCCTTGATTTCAGCCCGCTCATAAAAACGTATTCCGCCGACGATAATGTGGGGAATATTCGCTTTGCGCAGAGCGTCCTCCAAAAGGCGCGAATGGGCGTTTACGCGGTATAGGATAGCTATCTCGCATCCCGGAATGTCGTTGTCCAGTTCTCCCTTAATCGACTCGGCGATAACTTTCGCCTCGGCGTATTCATCCGGCACCGCCCAGAGGCTGATGGAATCTCCCGGCAGATCCTCTGTCCATAAAGACTTCTCGTGGCGGGATTTATTATGCGCCACCACACAGCTTGCGGCTTTCAGGATATTCGCGGTGCTCCGGTAGTTGCGTTCGAGGCGGATAACCGTCGTTTCCTTGTGGTCGCCGGGAAATTCGAGAATATTGCGGACATCGGCGCCGCGCCAGCCGTATATAGACTGATCGTCGTCGCCTACTACAGTAATATTCGTGTTCGGGCCGGTCAGCAGTTTCACAAATTCATACTGGGCACGGTTCGTGTCCTGAAACTCATCGATAAGAAGATATTGAAATTTGTTTCGATAATAATCCCGAACATCTATATGCTCGCGAAGAAGTTTCACGGTGAGGTTTATCATATCGTCAAAATCTACGGCGTTGTTCGACCGCAATGCGTTCTGATATGCCACCCAAAGACCGGCATAGGTCTTTTCTTTCTGGGCGATTGCGCCGGAGAGATATGTTTCCGCGTCGTAGAGGCCGTTCTTTTTATTCGATATCCATCCGAGAACGGATTTTGGGCTTTGGGATTTTGTGTCCATTCCGGCGTCGGACATGATGTCCCGCATCAGTCGCTTCTGGTCGTCGGCATCGTATATGGAATAGTTCTCCTTAAGCCCAACCAAATGGCCGTCCCGCCGAAGTATTCGTCCGCAGATTGAATGGAAAGTGCCCAGCCAGATTCCCTTAAGGCTGTCGCCACAGAGTTTTTTCACCCTTTCCTTCATCTCCCCAGCGGCCTTATTCGTAAAAGTAACGCCCAAAATCGACCCAGGATCGATTCCGGCTTCCATGATAATATGGGCGATTTTGTATGTCAAAAGCCTTGTCTTCCCGCTTCCTGCTCCGGCTAAAACAAGAACGGGGCCCTCGATAGCGAGGACCCCCTCGAGTTGCTTCTCGTTAAGTTCGGGGGCAAATTTCGTTCGCCCTGTAGTCATATTTATTCTCCGTTTTCCTCTATCTTTAGCTTTCCGCCGTCGTCATAAGCCAGCCATCTGCCGGAACTGGAGAGATTCGGCTGGGGGCAGTTACAGATAACCTCTTCTTCGGTCATATCTGATGGCTTGATTATACAATCCGTAACGCCGAACTGCATTATCACATTCTGTCCATCGTTCCACGGATCCGGCTGAATGTATGATATACAGTCGTGACTGTTCCAGGCGAAACTTTTGGCGTCTTTGAGAGAGTCGGTATGGAAAACAAGAATTCCTGTCTCGGTCTCAATCATGAATAGGTCGAGTAGGCCTTCTGATGCCGGCATCCCTTCAGCATCCACAACGATAGCTGAATATTCCTCGCCCGGCCCAACGGTTATTTCCAAAGGCAAATCTCTAAATGAAGGATGGGTGAAAAACTGCGCCCTTTCGCCGTTTCTCAAGTCCATTTTCCAAACACCGTCTTCCGCGGCATAAAGAAGCTTCTCTCCGCCCGGGAAGAATTCTATCCTGCCGAGGGGAGCTGGAATCTCTTTTAGCATAAGGGTCGTATCCAGTTTTCCGAGGGCGGGGTTCACTTCGGCAATCCACAAATTGATACTTATCTTAGGGTTGCGTTTTATTCCCTCGGCCAGAAAGCCTCGCTCGGTAATCTTCGAATATGCAATAAGCGTGTCTCCGGCCCAAGCCATGGAAGTTATTCTCGATTCCTCATAATGACTGACCTTCGGGCCGCCGCATCCGATTATCAATGAAACAAGCGCAACTGCAACCGCCATAATTACTAATGGTTTCATCTGTCCGTAATCCTGTTCTGTTTCGATTTATATATCCAGATTTCTCACATCGAGAGCGTTCTGTTCGATAAAACTCCGCCTCGGGGGAACGCTGTCGCCCATCAGGGTCGAGAAGATAACGTCCGCCGCCGCCGCGTCTTCCATGCGCACCTGAAGAAGCCTGCGGTCCTCCGGGTTCATGGTCGTATCCCAGAGCTGGTCGGGGTTCATCTCGCCGAGACCTTTGTAACGCTGAATCTTCATCCCTTTCCTGCCGGCCGAAAATACAAAGTTCAGAATATCGCTGTATCGGGCGAATTCCTGAATCTCTTCTTCAAACACGCAAGTTACCGGCGGGCGGGCGAAATCCGCAAGGGGCGCCAGGGACTTCTTCAACTGCTGATACTCCGGAGAATCCATAAGCTCGAAATCCAAACTCAATGTCCCCTGTATCTCGCGTTTCTCGAATTCCACAATTCCCTTCCAGGCCACATGCTCCTCGTCCCGCTCGGTATGATAATTAACTTCGTAGCCGAGTTTGCGGACATTCTTGGCAAACTCCCCAAGGATGTCTATTAGTGCAACCTGATCCTCGATAGACTTGTCGTCGAGGCCTTCGGCGAGGGCCAGCGCTTCGATAATGTCCCTCGGATAACCTCTGCGCACGAAAAAATTGCAAATTCTGCCGAAATGCGCGATGGAGTCGAGATACTTCACAAGCTTTTTGCCGGTAAGCTGTTCGCCGTCTTCGCCAATCAGAGTGAGAGCATCCGCGCCGCGTTCTATCAGGAAACGATTCATTTTCTCCTCGTCGAGGATGTAATGCTCCGTCTTGCCGTATTTTACTTTATATAGAGGCGGCTGGGCTATGTAGAGAAACCCGCGTTCCAAGAGGTCCGGCATGTTCCGGAAGAAGAATGTCAGCAGTAAAGTCCGAATATGCGCGCCGTCAACGTCGGCGTCGGTCATAATCACAATTCGATGGTATCTGAGTTTTTCAACGTCGTAATCATCGTCGCCTATTCCGCACCCCATGGCGGTTATCAGTGTTCGAATAGCCTCGTTTTTGAGCATCTTATCGAAACGTGCCTTTTCGACGTTCAAAATTTTTCCCCGCAGAGGCAGAATAGCCTGGAATTTCTTGTCTCGCGCCTGTTTGGCGCTTCCGCCCGCCGAATCACCCTCAACAATGAATATCTCGCATTCCTCGGGGTTCTGGCTCTGGCAATCCGCGAGTTTTCCAGGCAGAGCGGCTGTGTCGAGAGCTGTTTTTCTTCTGGCAAGATCCCGTGCTTTTCGTGCGGCTTCACGAGCGTGCATTGCGCTGAGAACCTTATTAACAACCATCTTGCCGATACTCGGATTTTCTTCGAGATAGGCCATAAGCTCTTCATAAAAGAGGCTGTCAACGATGCCCTTAACCTCGGAATTTCCAAGCTTAGCTTTGGTTTGACCCTCGAACTGCGGGTCGGGAATCTTCACGGAAACAACGGCCACAAGGCCTTCGCGGGCGTCGTTGCCGCTGATGCTCATATTATCGTCTTTGATTAGCTTCTTATCTTTGGCGTAATTATTCAAAGCCCTCGTTAGAGCGGACTTAAACCCCGTCTCATGGCTTCCGCCGGAAACGGTGTTGATGTTGTTTGCAAAGGTATAAAGAGTCGTATTGTAGCTATCGTTGAACTGAACAGCTATCTCGACCATAATCCCTTCCGATTCCTTTTCGAAGTAGAAAGGCTTGTTTCCGATGGTCTGTCTTGCGGCATTAATGTATTCAACAAACTCAGCGATACCGCCCTTATAATGGAATACATTCTCGCGGGGCTTGGTTTGGCCCTCATCGTCCACACGCTCGTCGCGGATGGTAATGGTTATGCCCTTATTGAGAAAAGCCAGTTCCCTAAGGCGCGATGATAGAGTGTCGAACGAGAGGTTAGTGTCCTCGAAAATCTCCTTGTCCGGCGTGAAGGTGATTTTTGTTCCAGACTTTTTGGTCTTTCCCTCTTTTTTAAGTTCCATCTGAGGGACGCCTCTCGAGTAAGTCTGACGGTAAACGTCTCCGTCTTTCCACACGATAAGCTCGAGACTCTCCGTGAGGGCATTGACTACGCTGACACCCACGCCGTGAAGTCCGCCGGAGACCTTGTATGCGTTGTTGTCGAATTTTCCGCCGGCGTGAAGTTTGGTCATCACAACCTCGGCCGCCGGACGTTTTTCCGTCGGATGCATATCCACAGGGATTCCGCTTCCGTTGTCCTCGACAGTAACCGACCCCTCCGCGTGGATAGTTACGCTAATTGTGTCGCATTCTCCGGCAAGGGCTTCATCGATGGAGTTATCTACCACCTCATACACGAGATGGTGCAATCCTGCCGGCCCGGTAGAACCGATATACATAGCAGGTCGTTTCCTGACCGCGCTCAATCCCTCGAGAACCTTAATTGAACTGGCATCATATTTTCTATTAACATCTTTGGCCAACTAAATCACCTCAAAGTAAAGTAAATAAAGTGTTTCAAACTATACAATATACTAAATCAGATGGATTCTGTCCACCCTGATTTCATCAAATTCCCCGTTTATTTTGTCTTTCAGTATCTCGGACATCAGCGAAAGCTCGTTCCTCCACGTCGAATCGTTTACTTTGATGAAAAGAATTCCAGATTCGAGGGCTACGGCTTCGGTGTGCTTCGCCACATTTTCTCCCACAATCTCTTCCCACCGGGCTAAAACCTCGCCCTCCTTAAGCCCTTTTTCCAAACCTTGCCGGGCGAGAACCCGTTTGATTATCTGCCCGATGGACTCCATCTTGTGCCCTTTTGCCATCAGTTGTTCCTCCTAATCATTCCCGTCCGGTCGAACAAAAACAAAGCTCCTTTTTTGCCTTCGGGCGGATCTATCTCCCTTGGGGAGGCCAACATTACCTGGCCGTATCGCGCCGCTATTTCAACAAATCTCTGCGTGTTTTCCGGGTCGAGTTCGGCGAAACAATCGTCAAGAAGCAAGGTCGCTTTGTTTTCCACCTTCAGGTTTATAATCTCCGTCGAGGCCAGTAGAACAGCAAGGGAAGCCGCCCGCGCCTGTCCCCAACTTCCAAATCGTGCCATATCCTCGCCGTCTTTGCCGAAATACAGTTCATCCCGATGCGGCCCTATCACCGTCTCTCCCGTGTCCAGATCCCTTTTTCTTCGTGCGGAGAGCTTTGTGTAGTAACCTTCTTCTATCTCGCTAACCCCTTTACCTTCAACATCCACTGTTGGTTTATATTCGAGATTAAGTTCGCCGCCCCTGCCGCCGGTCATCTCATTATATATCTCCGCGCTTTTGGTATAGAGCTGTTTTATGAGTAATCCTCTTTTCTCCATCACCCGCGCGGCAGACGACGCCAATGTCTCATCGATCGAGTCAATTAGGACGTGTCCGCCCTTCATCTCCCCGCTTCTAACACCTTTGAGAGCTGAATTTCTGTCTAAAATGAGTTTTTTGAAACGGGAGAGGTTATCAGTGTAAACCGAATCTATCTGGCAGAGGACAGTGTCGAGCATCTTTCGGCGAATCGATGGAGAGCCTTTAACCAGCTCTATCTCCTGCGGACCTACCGCGGTAACAGGAAAAACCCCCAGAAGTTCCGACATCCGGGGGATCCTTTTATCGCGCAGATAAACCTCTTTCCTGCTTCCACGCTTAATCTTGATTTTAACATCCTGTTGTCTGCTCGAACCCTGGCCGTGAATTATTGAAAAATCGCTTCCGCTTTTTATCACATCCACAGTTCTGCCCGACCACGGCGAATTTCCATACCCCAGATGGGCTACTGCTTCGAGCAAACTCGTCTTGCCGACTCCATTCTTCCCGACAATTCGGTTGAAATCCGGGTCGAACTCGAGCTCCGCCTCATCGTATGCCCTGAATGATTGGAGGCGGAGGGAAGAAATCAACCTTCCTCCTCCGGCAGGCGAAGGGGCATGAGAATGGAGAGATATTCCTCCCCTTCTTCCTGAGGCAGAGGCATAATCAGCGCCGAAGAGAGAGTATTCTTCATGAGAAATTTCACCTCTTCAGAATCGAGATGACGCAGAATTTCCAGAAGATAAGTCGAGTTGAAACCTATTTTCATAGGATCTTCATTATACTCTACAATCACCTTCTCGAAAGCCTCGCCGCCTACATCGTAATCGGAACTGGAAAGTTCAACCTTGTTCTCCTCAATATCCATTTTTATCAGATGAGTCAGAGGATTCGACATAACCGCGGCTCTTTTGGCGGCCGACAGGAAGGACTTCTTCTCGGCAATTAGAGCCTTGGTATTATCTTTAGGTATCACCTGTTCGAAATTCGGGAATCTCTCTGTTATCAGTTTGCTGGTGAGAACATATCCTCCAACCGCAAATCTGACTGTTCCGGCGCCTATCGTGATTTCCACCACGCCGTCGCTTTCTCCCAGCATCTTGCCTAAATATCCCACCGTTTTGGCAGGAATGAGAATTTCAACATCGCCCGACTCGCCGTTTTGGATGTCTATCTCTTTTTTTAGCATAGTCAGCCGATGGCCGTCGGTGGCCACTGCAATTGCCGAATTGGACGTGAATTTCACCAACAGCCCGGATAGAGCTATTCTCGCAACATCCACGGAGATAGAATACCCGGTCTTGTCGAGCATTCTTTTCATATCCTTAACGGTGATCGAAAACTTTTTGTCTCCCTCTTTCATCAGGTCATCGTGGGGGAAGTCTTCCCTTTCGACCCCGCTCACCGAGAATCTTCCGAACCCCTGAACGAGCTTGATTCTGCTTCCTTCCCTGGAAAACTCTATGTCCCCGGGGCCAAACTCCCTCAAAAGCTCAAAAAGTTTTTTGGCCGGCAATGCGTAACTGCCCGAACTTTTCACCTCGGATTCGATAATCCCCTCCATGGTAACATCCATGTCGGTGCCGAGGATTCTAACGCTCTTTTCATCGGCGGTTATCAGAACATTTGCCAAAACCGGATGAGCCGATCTGCTTGGTATAACCGATTGAACATTTCCGAGAACCTCGTAAAATTCCGACCGGTTGCAGGTAAATTCCATCTTTCCTCCTAATATTATTATAATCCATATTTTCTCCAATCTAATGCACCGAAGGAAAAAAATCAACACAAAACGAACGAATTCCTTTTTAGCGAGATAATTATTAAGTTATTCTAAAGAAGAAAAATTAGTAGTAATAGTAGAGGTGTTGATAAGTGTGGATAACTACACAAAATCAACACTAAAAAGAAGTTAACTAAAAAAGAAACTAACAATTCCCATGTGGGCAAATGTGGAAAAACAAAGGGTTATCAATGGAAAAAGAAAAGCCGTTGAAAAGACGGCACTTAACAACAAAAAAAATCCACTTATCCACATTCTTATTAAGGTTATACCCACGGCTTCCAAAGAAAAAATCCTGTATGGATAACAGGATTTCTTTAAATAGGTATGATTTGAAACCGTCAGAGACCACTTTTAATCTGCTCTATTTTAACTGAAAGGTTGCGATCCGACTTCATCTTCTCGCTGATTAGCTTAACCGCATGAATTACAGTGGAATGATCCCTGCCACCAAAATACAAACCGATCGTTTTCAGAGAATTATCCGTCAACTCGCGGCATAAGAACATCGCCACCTGGCGGGCGAGGGCCAACGGCTGTGTTCGACGCTTGTTCTGAAGAGAGTTCTCCTCCACCCCAAAAACAGAAGCCACCTCTTTGCATATCCTCGTCGGACCAAGGCACCTTTTTTCCGAGCCGTTATTGTAATGGCTAAGGACCTCCCGAGCCATGTTGATATCGATCTCGCTTCCGCTGATGGAGGAATAGGCGAGAAGCCTTATTAACGTCCCCTCAAGCTCTCTGACATTGGAAGTAACGTTCTCGGCGATATATGCCATCACATCTTCCGCCATTATGATTCCGTCGCACTCGGCTTTGCGTTTGAGAATAGCCATCCTGCCCTCGAGGTCCGGCGGGCGTATATCCACAACAAGACCCCACTTGAGACGGGAAAGAAGGCGTTCTTCAAGCCCCATAATATTAGAAGGCGCGACATCCGAGGTAAGAACAATCTGTTTTCCCTTCTGGTGAAGAGAATTAAAAACATGGAAAAACTCGCTCTGAATTGACTCTTTGCCGGCGAAAAACTGGACATCGTCGAGGATGATAACGTCCACGTTACGGTAAACTCGATTGAATTCCGCCGTTGTCTTAGAGATAATGCTTCCGATAAACTCGCTGGTAAACCGCTCGCTTGTGACGTAAATCACCTTCATCCGCGGATTTTCCTCTTTGATAAAATGGCCGATAGCCTGAACTAAATGAGTTTTTCCGAGGCCGGTGCCGCCATAAATGTAGAGGGGAGAATACTTGTTCTTGCCCGGAGCTTCAGCCACTGCCATAGCGGCGGCATGGGCGAACCTGTTGAAGTCGCCCACCACGAAAGAGTCGAAAGAGTATTTCGCGTTGAGATGGCGGTCTTCGGATGCGGTTTCGCTGTCGTATTCACGGAACTTGTTCTGCTCCGGAACCGAATATTCGAACCTGCCGTTTTTCTGCCTTACAGCAAAAGTCAGAGTCATTCTCTCGTCGAGAACGGCATCCATAGATGCCCTAATGGCCTCGAGATGATGTTGCTCGAGCCAGTCAGCCGTGAACTGGTCGCGAATTTTGACTACCAGGTTGTCTCCCTCGGAGGGCAACCCCTCGGTGTCCTCGAACCACGTCGCGAAACTCTGGCGATTAATCCTGTTGTTTATTTCCTCAAGACACAGTTGCCAAATTTTGTCATTATTGTCAGCCATATTATAAACCTAAATAGGGTTATAAACAATAGTTATCAACATATTAACTTAAGACCGCCTCGAAAGGCGTTCTTTTTGGGTTTTTGGGGACTCGGGGTGTTGATAATGTGGTGGAGTCCACTTTCAACTTGCCCAAGAAAGAGATGAAGGCCGCCTCAAAACCCTTATTTATGGGGTCTCAACCAAAATAGCGCTTTAACAGAACGCCATGTATTGTTGAGTGGAAGCAAAATATTTGATTGAGGCAGATATGTCAAGGGACAATTTGCAAAAAAACAGGAAAAGTTATAATTCGTTGAATATCAATAAGAAGGGAGGGGTATGCGATTATTAAACGAGGGTTAAGGGAATTTTCGAGTATGTTGATATGTATAGTCTTGGAAGAAAAATAAATTTTCTTTCAGAAAGCAATTGACATCGAACTTATTTAAAATTAGATTGCTAAATTAGACTTAAAGGAAGACCAATGAAGCCCCAAAGATTGCCGGTAATACCGGTTCGAGACGTTGTAGGATACCCAAACATGATTTTCCCGGTCCTTATTGGAAGGTCGAGAAGTCTGGCCGCCGTTCAGGAGGCGATGGTAGGTTCGCGTCAAATCCTGCTGGTAGCCCAGAAAGACCCTTCGATAGACGATGTTCGGTCGGCGGATATTTATCGGGCCGGCGTGATGGGGAAAATTCTGCAGATAATGCGCCTTCCCGAAGGCTCAATGAAGGCTCTCATAGAGGGAGAACATAGAGCATCGGTAAGCAGATATTTCTACGGCAGAAGCTACCTCGAAGCCGCTGTAGAGCCAATCGAAGAAACCCCCGAAAAGAGCACTCCCCGTCTCGAAGCCCTTGCACGCAAGGCAATCGAAAAATTTTCTCTCTACGCGAGAATGGAGGAGATGGTTCCGGTCGAGATTGTAGAGGCCATCGAGTCTTCTCTCGAAGAGCCCGGCAAACTCGCGGACATGATTGCCGCCCATCTGCCCCTTCGGCTATTCGAGAAACAGAAACTCGTGGCCACCGGATCGCGGGCGGACAGGCTCGGTCAGATACTGTCCCACATCGCCCGGGAAACGGAAATCCTGCGTCTCGAAGAGGACATCGACAGGCAGGTCAAAAACAGTCTCTCAAAAAGCCAGCGGGATTATTATCTCCGCGAACAGCTCGAAGCGATAAAAGAAGAACTTGGCGAAACGGGATATTATCAAGAGATAGAGAATCTTCGCGAAGAACTACAGAAAGCAGGTTTGCCCGACGAGGCATATGAGAAGGGCGAAGAGGAGCTCACAAAACTCGAGAGAACACATCCGAACAGCCCGGAAACAGCAATAATACGGAATTACATCGACTGGCTCATAAACCTGCCCTGGATGGATTTCACTCCCGACGACATCGATATTGAAAAATCGGAAAAAATCCTCGACGAAGATCATTACGGCCTGAAAAAGGTAAAAGAGCGTATAACGGAGCACATCGCGGTGATGAGCCTCTCCGAAAAAGTCCGCGGGCCGATTCTTTGTTTGGTCGGGCCCCCCGGCGTAGGCAAAACTTCCCTCGGAAAAAGCATAGCCCGAGCCCTTCAGAGAAATTTTGTGAGAATCTCCCTCGGTGGAGTCCGCGACGAGGCAGAGATCCGCGGACACAGAAGGACATATGTCGGAGCTTTGCCAGGAAGAATTATTCAGCAGATGAAACGTGCCGGAAGCGCAAATCCGGTCTTCCTCCTCGACGAAATCGACAAACTTAGTTCCGATTTCCGAGGCGACCCCGCCGCGGCACTTCTCGAAGCCCTCGATCCCGACCAGAACGAGCATTTTGTGGATCATTATCTCGAAATCGAATATGACCTGTCCTCGGTCCTCTTTTTGACTACCGCGAACACCACATCCGGAATACCCCCCGCCCTCGCCGACAGAATGGAGATCCTCCGTCTGCCCGGTTATCTTCTCACGGAGAAAATTGAAATAGCAAAAAATTATTTAATCCCAAAACAGAGTGAAGAGGCGGGTTTGGATGAAACCGAGGTTCGAATCAGCAACGACGCCCTGTCCTCCCTTATTCAAAATTGGACTCAGGAAGCCGGAGTTCGAGAGCTCGAAAGAATTATCGGCAAGGTGATGCGTAAAATAGCCATCCGGGTTGTCAAACGGCGAAACATACCCAAGAGGGTCGATATTTGCGAAACCGATCTTGAAAAATACCTTGGAGTCTCGCCATATCGGGATTCTATTCTCCCCGATAAACTTCTTGCCGGAGAATCTCTCGGCCTCGCTTGGACATCTTTCGGCGGTGAAATCCTGCGGATAGAAACAGCTATTACTAACGGCAAAGAACAGATTATCCTCACCGGACGTCTCGGCGAGGTTATGCAGGAATCAGCCCGTGCGGCACTCACATATATCCGCTCCAAACTGCCTTCGAACGTCGTTCTGGAAACCGATAAAACTCTGCACCTGCATGTCCCCGAGGGCGCAATTCCCAAGGACGGCCCCTCTGCGGGCGTGGCTATAGCCTCCGCCCTTATGTCCCTCATGCTGAACACTCCGCTGAACAACAAAATCGCCATGACCGGGGAAATCTCCCTTGCCGGCCATATTCTTCGAATCGGAGGACTTTCCGAAAAACTCCTCGCGGCTAAAAGATACGGCCTCGCGACGGTGATTATTCCCAAAAGCAATAATCCTGACCTCGCCGAAATACCGGATGAGGTCACGAAAGACCTCGATATCAAGCCCGTGGAGCACATGGACGAGGTTCTCGCCATCCTCGGTCTGGATAGAAAACTGTCCTGAGAAATTCACCAAAATCAGCTTTCCCTTGCGATTTTACCTATTTCTGGGTATCTTATTAATATGTATATGTATGTAGCCAATTTTGGAAAAAATGGATAATTCGTCTAACATCATAGAAAAGCCTTGTAATATAGGTCTATGTCCATGGGCGACCGTGGACTTCAAAGAATTCCTGAAGGAAGAGAACTACGCCATCACGGAACTGGAGGAGTTTTCGGGGGAAGATATTTTTCCGCAGGACCTCGATGCTGTAATCATCGATCTTGCCGGCGAAGAAGCCGCCGAAATCAATCGCAGAGCAAAAAAAGAAATACCTCGAGTGCCGCGAATACTTATAACAGCCAAGGCCGATGATTTGTCCGAAGACCACCGCGCTTTCGCAATTCTCCATCGCCCGGTTACAGCAATCGAGATTCTGGATATTCTCATCTGGGCATGCGAATCGAAGAGAATCGCAGAAAAAAGCGGGGACTTGAGCAGAATTAACGACCACCCCCGAGTCGATGTCTTCCTCGAAGAAACCGCCCAGAGACTCCTTCCCAGCGCCCGATGGCTTTCCGCGATTTTCGAATATCTGCCCATCGGATTGATTCTTTTCAACCCCAAAGGCGAAGTGGTTCGCACTAACAATGAAATTCTTAAGAGTTACGGATTTAGCGAGATTTCTACTGGCGAAAAATGCGTAAACATAGTCCCCTGGCGCGAAACCGAAGGAGCCGATTGCCGAATTGACGAGTGCCTCTCAAACAACAAGGTTATCCGCGAAGTCCTCGAGATACCAGGCGGACGTTTCCTCGAAGTAATCCTTGTGCCTGTAGTGTCAGCGGGGACGCCCATCGGCGTCTTGATGATTGTGGAAGACGTCTCAGCCGAAGCTATCATAACAAAACGTCTCCTCGATGTATCCGATGTCATGGACGAAGGAATAGCCATCGTGGATAGAGATTTCCGTTATCTTTGGGTCAACGAAGAAATGCGTAATTGGTTCGGAATCGAGGATGGATACGAAGAAAAAATCTGCAAATTCGTAATAGGCGAGGACAAAAAACTCTGCGAAAACTGCCAGGTGAAAAATGTTTTCGAAACTGGGCAGACATACTCAGGATATTTCCGTGCAATCATAAAGGACGGAGAGAAGAAATTTTTCCAGATGATAGCCGGACCTATACGCAACAAGCAGGGCGAGGTCGTCCGAGCGGTCAAAATTCTCCGCGACGTTACTGGACGAGAAAATGTGGTGGACAAACTCGCCATGACAAAAAGCCAGCTCGAGGATTCCAACGCCGAACTTTCTGTCAGGCTCAACGAACTGCGCATGCTAACAGAACTCTCCGTAGCCCTCCAAACCGTCGAGAATCTCGAAAATAATCTGCATATTTTCCTCACAGCCGTTACTGCCAAACAGGGATGCGGTTTCAATCGGGCATTTCTGTTCCTGATTAACAGAAACGAAAATACCCTCGAAGGCAGAATGGAAATCGGCCCCGCAAGCCCCGAGGAAGCCGGCAGAATTTGGACAGAACTGGAATCCCAGCCCGCCACCTTCGCCGATGTCCTCGAAAAATACGGCAAAAACGTTCGGGAAGAGCTTATTCGACACAGCAGAATTCAGGAAGTTTCATACAGCCTCACCGACCACTCTTCAATCCTCGTCAAAACCCTATTCTCCAAAAAAGAAGTTATAGTGCGCGATATATCCTTCTTCCCCGGCGCGGAAGAGCTTTCGCGAATAATTGATTCCCAGTCATTCGCCATTGTCCCCCTTCTTGCAATGGGCAAACCGGTGGGAATAGTGGTTGTCGATAATAAAGTAAGCGGATTTCCCATCGACGAAGGCAAGATTCAGCTTCTCAAGACCATCGCATCCCATGCCAGTTTGACAATCGAACGAAGCCAGCTCCTCGACGAACTAAGAGACCGCAACGAACAGCTTCGAGAGACATACCGCAAACTTCAGGAAAATCAGGACATCCTTATCCGCTCAGAAAGACTATCCACTATCGGCAAACTGGCGGCGCAGGTCGCCCACGAAATAAGAAATCCCCTGGTATCCATCGGCGGTTTCGCGCGGAACATTGCCAAACGCTCCGAGCCGGACAGCCCCATCCGCAAATATTCCAATATTATTTGGGACGAAACCAAACGCCTCGAAGAAATTCTCGAAGATGTCCTCTCATATTCGCGCCATGCGGAACCAAAATTGCGTGATTATGCCATAAACAATCTGCTGACTCGAACCGTCGAACTGCTCAAAGAACAAATGGACGGCAACGGAGTAGAGGTTGTGTTTGATTTGAGCGAAGATGTCGGCGAAATTTATATCGACCCCGACCAGATTCGCCAGGTGATGATGAACCTCATGAAAAACGCCATTGGTGCCATGCCAGAGGGCGGCAAACTGAAAATTCACACACGAATCGAGGGAGGTTTCATATGGACGGAAATATCGGACACCGGAAGCGGAATTCCCGACGAATACCGGGACAAAATTTTCGAACCCTTCTTCACTACCAAATCGACGGGAACCGGGCTTGGGTTGCCGATCAGCTATCAAATTATCGAAGCCCACGGCGGAATGATATGGTTCTCTGACGCGCCTAACGGCGGGACTATATTCCATGTTAAATTGCCAGCAAAATAAAAAACAATAAAAGGAGTAACATGACAAGAATTCTTGTTGTAGATGACGAAAAAAACATCAGAGCCCTTTATGAAGCCGAACTCGGAGACGAGGGCTATGAGGTGGTAACAGCGGAAAGCGCAAAAGAGGCCTACAATAAACTTGACAGCGAAGCGTTCGACATCGTGATTCTCGACATCAGGATGCCGGAAGAAGACGGAATCAGCGCACTGGAAAAGATGATGGTAAAACGCCGCGACCTCACGGTAATTATCAATAGCGCCTATTCTTCCTATAAGGATAACTTCCTGACCTGGTTGGCCGAGGATTATATCATTAAATCAGCCGATCTGACCGAGCTGAAAACAAAGATAGCTCAAATTGTAGGCAAAAAGGGCAAAGCTTGACCCTGAACCGCCAACACTGGAGACGTAAAGCGCTTATCTTCATCGCGATAGTATCCGCAGTCAAACTGCTGATACTCCCGCTAATGGATTTACAGCCGCAGGACGCCTATTACTGGCAATACTCGAGGCATCTGTCCATCGGGTATTTCGACCACCCCCCAGTTCACGCGTGGACATGCTGGCTGACCACGGGCATCTTCGGAGAGAACGCCTTCGGAATACGTTTCGGGCCTTGGCTATACGGCCTCGGTCTGCTCATCCTCGTTTTCTTTTTTGCCGAGAGGATATTCAATTCGGAGACCGGCTTCTGGGCGACGGTTGCGGCGGGTTTGACCCCATTGTTCGCAATCGGAAGCGGAATTCTCACACCGGATCCGCCGCTGATGTTCTTCTGGACTCTGGCGGTCTTCATCGGCTACATCGCCCTTGATGAGGACCGGCGCTGGTTATGGCTAATCGCGGGTTTCTCCGCTGGGCTTGCTATGCTCTCGAAATACACCGCTGTCTTTTTGGGCGCGGGGTTTTTCCTCGTCCTGGTTCTTCATCCTAAGGGACGGAAACATCTGGCGACACCGTGGCCTTATCTGGCAGTTATCACAGCCGGTATAGCCTTTCTGCCTCAGATAATCTGGAACGCTCAGAACGACTGGGCGAGTTTCGCCTTCCAATCGACCCGCCGCGCCGGAGAACTATCCAAATGGCGTCTCGATCTGCTGGGCGGAATGTTCGTAGCCCAGCTAATGCTGGTTAGCCCCGTCCTTTTCGTGGGCGTTGTTTGGGCGAGTTTCAAAGGATTATGGCGGGGAATATTCGCCCGAGAATTCAAAGGCCTTTATCTGGCGGCTTTCGCAGTTCCGACTATCGTATTTTTCACCGTTGTCGCCCTGCGATATTGGGTGAAGATGAACTGGCTCGCCCCGGCATATATAACCGGCGCAATAGCCTTCGTGGGAGCTGTTCTTAATCGCCCGCGGGGAAAAAAGTTCCTAAAATGGGGAATCTGGATTGCCGGAGTAGAGACGGTTCTCCTATACATCCTCGTTCTAACTCCCTTCGTGCCGCTGACAGGAGAATCTGCTTACTGGCTGGGATGGCGCGAGGCCGCCGAGGCGGTTCAGAAGCAGAGGGAGACCATGTCCGACGACACCTTCATTGCCGGATGGGGATACAAAGTGCCTTCCGAGCTGGCTTTTTATCTCCCTGACCGGCCGGAAACCCACAGCAACGAAATTTTTGGATACCCGGGACTGAACTACTCCTACTGGACGGACATAGACGAGCTTATCGGCAGAGACTGTATCTTCGTGGCCGACGACAGAGAGCCTTTCCGCGTGGAAAACGAACTGCGGGAACTCTTCGACCATGTCGATGGACCAATCGAGGTTAACCCAACCCGCGCAGGCAAAAAGATTACCACCTTCAGAATCTGGAATTGCTATGGCTATCGCGGTCCGTGAATACATCAGGCGCGGCTGGAAATTCGGTCTGGTCGGAATAGGCGGCTTCATCGTAAATCAGGGGGGGCTGATGCTGTTGGTGAAAGTTGCGGAGATGGAATTATGGCTTGCCGGCCTGATTGCCATCGAGGTTTCTATAATCGCCAACTGGTTTCTCAACGACAGCTGGACATGGCGCGACCGACGGACAACCCCGCGTATCATTCGACTTCTCAAATACAATCTCAGCGCTGGATTCACGGCGTTCTTTGTGAATTATCCTATTTTGATTCTCCTGAGCGAGAAGTTTGGAATTAATTACGCGATTGCCAATATTATAGGCATAGGTTTTGCCTCCCTCGCCAACTTTCTCATCAACCATCATTGGACATACCGGGACGAAGAGATTCTGTAGATGGCTAATTTTCGCAAAATAAAGCGCACCATCGAGATTATCCTTTTTCCGATAATCATTCTCGTTGTTCTTATGTTCGCTCTGGTGGCGGGAATAATACTGGTTCCTCCCATACAAAAGAGTGCTGTTCAATTGGCAATTCGGGTGTTCAAATTGCCCATAGCCCTGGATTACGACAGGCTTCGCCCCGGGCTGGATTTCGTCCATATCGATAATCTCGACCTTAAAATCTTCGCCGAAGGAAACACCATAGAAATCAGTGCCGACTCCATCCGCGCGGATTTCAATATACGCAACAAAGAGATATATTTAGCGTCGGTTTACCGTCCCGATGTTAGAATTATTCAGCTTCCCGGCGACGGTGACGGTGATGGCGCTTCAATACCAAATTTTGACATTCCCGATTTTCAGATAAACCGGCTTCGCCTTCGCAACGGCGTTTTCGCAATCGACGATTTCGAAATAAACGAAATCGGATACCGTGGAGCTTTTATATCCGCCGGCGGTGGAATCACCCTTCAGCCCGATTCCATGGGGGCGTTTCTTGTGGATAGGGGCCGCGTCGTGAAAGCCTCCGGAAATGTCCGTCTCGAAGACGCTATTCACATCGATGTCAATCTCAGGCTTGCCAGAAGCAGTCTCGTTGGAAGCGGTTCCATAACAAATATCGACCCGATCGGCTGGGAGTTTGCCGTCCAAAGCGATAACGCAGATTTGATTGAAGTCGATTCCCTTCTCGGCCTCGGTTTCCTCGACGGCCGCGGCGCTGTGAAAATCGACCTCGAAGGCTACGGCGAAACCGTTTCCGGCTATGTCTTCATCGACGGCGAAATATTCACTATTCCCGCGAAGGACGCCGACGGCCAGCTCGATTTTCGCGATAACAAGCTGACAATCAACCAGCTTCGCGGTTCCGCGTGGGGAGCTACAGTCGATGCTACCCTCGAAATGTTCTTCCCCGAGGACGAAACTTCCGGCGAGCCTATAGAAATGCTTCTTGACGGCCACGCCAAAAATTTCAACCTGGACGCCTTCATGGAAGAACCCGGCCTTCTTCCGACGAACCTCACCGGCAGAGCCAGAGTCAGAGGCCAGCTGACCGATACCTCTTTCCAGATGAAGATTCACGGGGACATGGCTTCCAGCTCCATTTTTGACATATATTTCGATAGCGCCGTCGGAAGCCTTTTCGTAAGCGAGGATTCGGTGGTCTTTTACCCCGGTTTCGAGGCCCTTCGCGACGGCAATTACCTGACCATGAACGGAATTCTCGTTTTCGACGAAGAAATCTATGTCCAATTCGGACTTTTCGCGCCGAATCTGGCCAGCTTCACTTCTCTGGCAGATTTGGAAAACACGGTTTACGGCAGGGCGCGAGTCGAAAACGCCGAAATTCTTGGATCAATCGAGCATCCGATTCTCAGTTTCGACCTTGTCAGCGACCATCTGATAACCGGACCCGCCGAACATGACAGATTCCTCGCTCAGGCCACCATCTACGATTTGATAGAATCCCCGCGCGGAGATATTTACATCGAGAGCGAAGGGGAGTTTTCCGGCATACCCTACGATTCCCTCCTTACTCAGGTGCAGATTCACGGCAATCGCTATTATATCAAGCCATTCATCCTTTGGGGAGATTCCATTACCGCCAAAGGGGTTGCCGATATTTACACCGAGGACGACTCCATAGGCATTCGAGTGCAGGGTTTCGAGCTGGACATTTACAATCACCCGGTTGTCCTGGATTCCTCCTTCGTTTTCACTATGAAAGGGGACTCGATAAGCTCCACGCCCCTCTACGTCCGGGTTTTCGGAGGCGATATCGTCGTCGATCACCTGCGGGGCGACGCGGATAATATCTCTGTCGGCGCGAAAATTCGAAAACTTTCGGCACAGAAAGCCTCCGACCTTTTGCCTTTCGAGAGTGTATTCGGCGACCTTTCTGGCGAGGTTTTCATGCGGATGCCTTATTCGCTGGACGGTGCGGTCGGCCAATATGAGATGCATCTCGACCAGCTTAAAATGAACAATCTCGATTTCACACGTGCGGAAGTTCGAGGGGATATTCGCGACGGTGTTATTCAGGTGGATCCCCTGATTATAGGCAGGGAGACGGAGCAATATTTCCTTCGAGGATGGGCAGATGCATCCGAGGAAAATTTCCCCTTCGACTTCGAAGCCACAATTCACGGAACCCGCGCGGATCTGCTGGCTTCATTTGTCGATGAAGTCGATTCCCTAACAGGGCCTTTCGACATGAAACTGAATGTTACAGGTTCGACAGACAGCCTCTACGCCGACGGCCGGTTTACGTGGGAAAAAGGCGCCCTCGGCCTGAAAAGCCTGGCCGACCCCGTGGAAAGCCTATTCATGGACATTCGCCTGACCGGTGATAAGCTCGAAATAGACTCCCTTTCCGGTTCGATAGGCGCGTTGCCCGTGGAGGATAAGTCCCTCTGGGCGAGAATATCACGAATATTCCGCAAGGATAGAAAACGATACGGAAGGTTCATGGCATCCGGCGATATAGACATCGCCGACCCCACCGCCCCGAGGATGAACCTCTCTGTCAGCACTCGCGATTTGCCTGTTAACATGCCCTCCGAAGGCCTCTTCCTTCGCCACGACGCCGATATAACTGTTCGCGGCTCCGAGCCGGTGGCAATCGAGGGCAGAATAAAAATCAACAAGGCGAACCTCGTCCAGCTGGAAACCAACGGCGGCGGCGACGGCGGCCTCGACAGCCTTCCGGTCGAGTTGAACATCCTCCTCGAAATCCCCGGCAATGCATGGATTCTCACCGACATCCTCGAATCGGAAATCGGCGGTTCGATAAACATAATGACCGAAAACAGCGCCCTTGCCCTTTACGGCGAACTCGAAGTCCTTCGTGGAAAAGCCTTTTTTCTCGGCAGGACTTTCCAGATTCGCCGGGGTCGCATATTTTTCGAGACCTTCGAAGGAATCAATCCGCGCCTCGATATAGAGGCCGTTTCCCGCGCGGGGGAGGTCGAAATAGTCCTCTCAATCTCCGGGCTACTCGAAGAGCCCCAGATTAACCTCTATGCTCAAGACCGCGCCGGCAACCGCCTGCAGTCATATTCTCAGGGTGACGTATTCTCCCTTCTCGCTCTTAATGTCGAAGGCGAAGAAATTCAGGGAAGTGTCCTCGAGGACAGGGTGCCCCAGGTGATTCAGGGCTATCTCTCCCGCGAGGTGGAAGATGTCGCCAGAAGAACCCTCGGCGTGGAAACCTTCGAGTTCGAGCCTTCCGAGCAGGATGTTTTCGATCTGTCGCAGGCTAAGGTTACTATCGGCAAATACCTCACCGACCGCCTTTATCTTACATACACCCGCTCCCTCTCCTTCGACGAGGCGACATCGGACATAATCAACCTCGAATACCGTTTGAGCGACCATATCACAATTCAGGCGGGACGCGAGGGGGACATCGAAACAAGGGACGAATACAAGCTGGAACTACAGTTCAGATGGGAATACTAAAGAAAATAACATACATGCTACTTCTCGCCTCTGCTTTTCTGGGCGGAGAGATTATTGAACGCGTAGCGATTCACGGCAACGAACACATCTCGAACTGGCGGATAGAGCAGTTGGTGCGCACGAAACGAGCTTCGTGGTATAAACGCCTTATCGGCAAAGAGGCACAGTTCAGCGCGAAACAGCTCGAAGACGACCTCAGCGTTCTGCAGAACTATTACATCAGCCAGGGCTACATCGACGCCAAAGTCAAAGCTACAGCCACTCCACGCCCATCCGACCCGGAAAAACTGCTGATAAATATCTTCATTACCGAAGGCCCTCGTTTCTTCATCGATGAAATCGATATCAAGGGAGAGATCCCATCCGAGTTTTCGAAACCCAGAATCCAAAAGGAAATTCAGCATTCTATAGGCGAGCCGCTAAACCCGCGCCTCGTCCGAGCCGACAATAGAGCCGTGCAACGATATCTGCGCAACAGAGGCTACCCCTACGCCGAAGTTGACGGCGGCTACGAGATTGTCGAAGATTCACTGGCGAAGATAAATATCTCCATAAATGCCGGCAAAGCCGGGTTTTTCGGCGGGATAATATATGTCGGCCTGGATAACACCCGCGAATGGGTTGTCAGGCGAGAACTGGCCTTTTCCCCGGGGCAGATGTTCGACGCCTCAAAAATCACGGAGACCCGAGAAGCTTTGTATCAGACGGGATTGTTCTCCATCGTCGGCATCGAACCCATGAATTTCGATACTCAACCCGACACCATAGACTACAAAATAACGGTTGCGGAAAAAGCTCCGAGATGGGTAATCACCCGCCTCGGCGCAGGCTCAGATGAAAAGTATCCTATCTTCATCCGCGGCGGCCTCGGATGGGGTCATCGGAATCTTTTCGGCACCGGAAGGAGTTTCTCTATCGAGGCCTCCTCCAAGTGGGAACTCGTGATAGAATCGTCGGACAACTGGCTTCCGAACACATCCATGAATAACATGACCTACCGTCTCGATGTAACCTACAGAGAGCCATGGGTTTTAGGTTCCCGCACGCCGGTTTCGCTGAACCTCTATTTCGAACCGCTGAACCGAGAAGAAATCGACCAATACAAGCTTCGCACAATAGGTTTCCAGATCGATGCCACCCATCAGGCGAAACACGATTGGAACCACAGCGTTTCCTTCAATTATGAACAGGCGGAAATATTCGATATCGAGAACCCTGAGCTTCAGGAGGAAATCCTCCAGCGGCGTGAACAACCCATCAGCAGGCGTATCGGTTACGCCGCGGTGCGCGACAGACGGGACAACATCCTTGTTCCGACATCGGGCTCCTATTTCCTCGGCCAGCTCGAGATGGGCGGATATTTCCTCGGCGGCGACGAAAACTACACCAAGGTAAGCCTCCTCAACAGCCGTTATTGGTCTTTTTTCAGCAGATACATCTTCGCCATGCGGGTGAGGACTTCTATTATAGGCAATTGGAAAGAGGGGGAAGAAGATGTCCTCGAACACCGCAAATTCTTCCTCGGCGGCGCGAATACAGTTCGCGGATGGAATGAGCGCTCCATCGGCCCAAAATTCTCCGACGGCCAGCCTCGGGGCGGCAAGATGCTCGTTCTGGCCAATGCCGAAGTCCGAGCGCCTATAATATGGAATTTCTGGGGACACGCCTTTTTCGATATGGGCAACCTATGGCCCTATGCCGAGGCTTTCAATCCGCGCACCCTCAAGGGAAGCGCAGGATGGGGAGTCGCGTTTATCACCCCTATAGGCCCAATCCGCTTCGATTACGGCTACCAGATACTAAACCCCGATCAGCCCTCCGAGGGCGAAACAGTGAGCAACAGCAACTGGCACCTGTCGATTATGTATGCTTTCTAAAAATGATTAAATTTCAGGAGCGTTACTTTTTGACGAAAGACCGCCAGAAGAATGATATCTTCTCGGTAAATGTTCTGCTGACATAACATGATGCCGTGCAATTGCGTTTGCACTCGACTGTTCTTCTGCGGGTTTCACGGGCGAGGGGCGATTTCCAGATTTCGCTTATTTTGTCCTCTCGAATATTGCCGATTACCGTGGGCAATAGGTTACAGAACTGCACTTTTCCATCGGAAAGGATCTCGAGCATGCGAAGTCCCACCGTGCATTTTTGCGGAACAGCTTCTGTCACACAACCGGATTTCAGCCATAGGTCGAATTGACGTCTGGAGTTTGCGAGGGGAAAACCAGACTCCTTCATTTCGATTAGCTTATCAAATATCTTTCCGGCGCCTTCGTATCCCGAAATGTCCATCCCGATAACATCGTCTGTGCGGACGGTTAGCGGCTGAATATTCACCATCGTTGCCCCCCATTCAACCGCCTTTTTAAGAAGTTCCGGCATGGATTCAATATTCAACCGGCTCAAAGTGGGTTTTATTGAGATGGCGAGTTTCGTATCCTGTTCTTCAGCTTCTTTTCTCAGATATCCAATTGCGGCTATAACTTTTTCCAAAAACCCAGCGCGTCCGCGGAGATCGTCGTGAACCTCGGCATAGGGAGAATCGATGGAAATATTCACATTATTCGGACGGCAATGGACTATTTGCGCGGCAATTTCGGGTGTGATTAAACCCGCATTGGTAACCATTCCTGCGGAAAGGTCATTGTCCCCGCACCATTGAAGAATATCGAGAAAGTCCTTCTTCATAAGAACTTCCCCTCCGGTGAATTGCACATGAGCGCCCGGGGATAATTTTTTCAAATCTGACAGGGCTTCTATCCAAACCTCTGCGGGCAATTCTTCGGGATACTTTTCCATTCGCCAGTGGTCGCACATTTTGCATCGGGCGTTGCATCGATATGTGAGAAGGCAATAAACCTGCACCGGCCTGGTAAAATCGGTTCCCGATTTTAGATACAACTTGCCGGCTATTTGCTGTTTTACGTTAGCGACGGCTATTTTTAAGGCTTTCGACACGATACTCCTAACTTTAAGAATCTATAATATATGCCAAAATATTCTCGCTTCAAAGCTTTTCTGAATAAACTTGTTCTATCACGCCTTGCTTTCCCTCCGTCCTTTCATTATAGTAAACATAAAGAGTTAACTAAAAAGATTCGATTCCCATGTCTGAAATCCCGCCAAAATTCGTTGCCGACGTCATGCTCGGAAAACTTGCCCGATGGCTGAGGCTTTTTGGATGCGATGTCCACTACGATAACACCGCCCAAGACGCAAAACTCCTCGCCATCGCCCTTTCCGAAAAGCGCATCCTCCTCACCCGGGACCGGCAATTATCCATACGCGCAGGCAAATACGGATATCTTGTGCAAACCGAGGGCACGAATAAGCAGATAGCCGAGATAGTGGAAAAATTCGACGTAGAACCGGTGTTTTACGGCGACATATGCCCGGAATGCAACGGCAAGGTTGTTACTGTTTCCAAAGAGTCCGTGAGGGAGGATATCCCGCAATACACCTACCGCACCCACAACGCGTTCCGCCGATGCCTATCCTGCGGGAAAGTCTATTGGGAAGGCTCCCACCGCGAACTCGCCGAAAACGACCTCGAAAGAATTTTGAACGATGAAGATAAATAAACTCCACGGTTTCGACCTGACTTTTGCAGAGGCAAAGGAGATTCAAAACCGCCTCGCAGAACAACTTGTTATCGAGGGCGGTCCAGAAATCGCAGATATTCGCACCGTTGCGGGATGCGATTGCGCCTTCGACCGACGCAGAAACGTCGCTTTCGGAGCGCTGGTGGTTTTCGAGTTTCCTTCGATGGCGAAAAGAGAAATCATCACCGGCTATTGCGAAATCCGATTCCCCTATGTGCCCGGATACCTGAGTTTCCGAGAGCTGGAGGTTCTGCTCTGCCTTTTCGAAAAGCTGGAAACACCGCCCGACCTCGTCCTCGCCGATGGTCAGGGTATCGCGCATCCGCGAAGAATCGGCCTTGCCAGCCATCTCGGCCTATTTCTCGGAATTCCTACCATCGGATGCGCGAAAAGCCGACTCGTGGGAAGTTCCGCAGAACCGGGAGTCGAAAAGGGGGAGTGGACGCCTTTGATTTACAAGAGCGAAACCATAGGCTCTCTCCTGCGCACCCGCAGAGGAGTTCGCCCAATGTTCATATCCCCGGGGCATCTCGTCGGAATCGAAAAATCGCGGGAATTGTCCCTCGCGTGCACATCAAAATTTCGCTTGCCAGACCCCCCTCGAATAGCCGATATTGAGGTAGCAAAATTCAAAAAGGAAGTGCTCGATGCATAAAACAGTTCTTGTCGCGATGTTGCTTGCAATTACAGTATTTGCGGGTGTGGAAGAGTCCTTTCAGCGCCAGCAGATACAGTATTTCCAGAGGCCGGATTCCAGCCGAGTTCGAATTATAAATCCTGCCGGAACAACTACCGTTCAGCCATCCGAGGACGGCCAGGTCGTCATAGGATACCGGCTCTACGCCGAAGCCTCCGACTTCAACACCTCCCGAACCCTCGTATCCAAATTCACTTCGCGGATTAAGGAGGAAAACGGCGCTCTAATCGCCGAGTTCGGCCTCCCCTTCGAATCCATAGACCAACTCAAATTCCCCTTCCTCCACAGAAAATTCGAGGGCGATTTGATTTGGCGAGGGCGAAATATTAGTGTTTCCCGTCGAAAAGGAACAATCTTACAAGTCGAGATTCACGTCGAAATTCCGGACGATGTCGAGCTGGAAATCGAGGGGATGATAGGCAAAGTCAGTATAACCGGGCATCGCGGGGATATCGCCATCGACATGAGCGCTAGCGAAACCGAGCTTTTCCAAACCGAAGCGATTCATACGATTAAAACATCCGTCGGTGCACTTAAATCGGTCAAATCCTCAGGAAGCTACGCTATCGACGCCGACCAGATGGATATCGACGGCGACTTCCAACTCATCGACACCCTGCGGATAGCTCAACAAAGCGGCTCTGCGCGATTCGAAAACATCGAACGAATAACATGGCTCGACCTGAAAATGGGCGATGCGAATCTATACATGATGGTGGGCGACCTCGGATGCGGAAACATCAACGCCGCCGCAGGCAACATCGACCTGAAAATATATTCCCGCTTGAACTGCGAGATGGCCATCGAAACCGAATCCGGCTACATCGACATCGAGACCGCAAAACGGTTCGCCGACGAGCGATACTCAACCACCCACGGCCGAATCGATCATATCGAAATAGAAAGCCCCTCGACCGAAGTGGAAATCTCCCACCCCTTCGGTTCGGGAATAATGCGGGGAAATAGCGTTTCCGGGAATATGAAAATAGTTAACGATAGCGCCGAATAATCCGCCCCAGAACTCTCTTCCAGGCGTATTCGACCTCTGTAATGCGGAGCAGTTTTGCCAGCCCGAAGAACACAGCGAAGTAAAAAATCGAGGGCGCGACAAACTGGATTAGTTTCGTCAGAAAATCAAAATTCGTTGCGACCATCGGGTTGAACCAATCCTTGAAAAGCCAAGTCAGAACCGCGGCAAATCCGCCAGCACCGAGGACACGCAGGGCATTTCTGACTATCGGCCATATCTTGAAGCCATCAATACGCTTGCCTAAATAATAAACAAGCAAAACGGAATTTATCAAGCCGGTCAAGGATGACCCCAGCGCAAGCCCGCCATGGTCGAGGTGGAACATGAAAATCATGCTCAGCAGAATGTTGAAAATCACTCCAAGCCCGGCAATATAAACCGGAGTGCGGGTGTCCTTTTTCGCGTAAAACGCCTGTTGCATCGTCCGGGTGATACCGTGGAAAGGCAAGCCCATGATGTAAAACAGCAATGCCCACGCCACCATAGGCGTCGATGTCGCCGAGGCAAAACTTCCCCTCTCGAAAATCAGAGAAACCACTTCAAACCGCAGAACCACAGTAACCAGCGCGATAGGCGCGAGAAGGGTGAAAATCGACCGGGCGGTGTATGACAAGGTCTGGGCGAAACTTTTGTCGTCGTCGTTGGCGGCGGCTTCGGCGAGGGTGGGCAGGCTCGCGGTCGCAACGGCATATCCGACCAAAGCCAGAGGCAGATAAACGAGCCGCATTCCGTAAGCCAGCGAGCTCACGCTTCCTCCGGGCAGAAGAGACGCCAGCATAACATCCGCGAGATAGTTTATCTCGTGGGAGGCAAGCGACAGCAAGCTTGGCAGAAGTAGCAAAGCAACCTCGATAATATCACGCTTGCGCCCCTTTATCGCCCAACTGAACCGCCATCCGATTTTCAGCACCCACAGGAATTGCCACAGGAAGGACAAAAACCCGCCAATCACCACCGATATCGCAACGGCTTGTATCTGACGGGACTCGCCCGCAAAAAGGAACGTCGCCAAACCAACCCCCGCCATCCAGGTTAAATTCGTGAAAGCCGGCGCGAGAGAACTTACGAAAAATTTTCGATACGTGTTCAAAATCGCCTGGCAGTATGATCCCAGACCTACGAACCCGATGAAAAGAAACAAGATTCGCACAAGTTTTGTCGAAAGCTGAAGACGTGCGGGATCGTTGTGCCATCCTATAACGATGACTCGAATAATTTGCGGAGCGAAAACAACCCCGATGACGCAAACACCTATAAGCAGAAGCATCAGCGCCGATAAAATCGCCGACGCCATAGCAAAAGCGGCTTCGGGACCCTCTTTGTGCTTAATCTCGGTGAACTTCGGCAAAAAGGCCGCGGTAAAAGAATTCTCGCCGAACACGAATCGGAAAAGATTGGGAAATCTCCACGCCACTATGAAGGCGTCGGCGGCGAAACCGGTGCCGAAAGCCGCGGCCATGGCTATTTCCCGCCCAAGACCAATTACGCGCGTGACCAATGTTCCGAGGCTCACCCAGAAGGCGGAATAAAATATGCTTTTGCGTTCGCTCAATGGAGGCTTATAATGTTATGTTGCAATATGTTTCGCAATAGCTAAAATTAGATGATAAAGAGGACGAAATGGAGACCGCCGAAAACCGCATAGCCGCATTTTACTTCAGCCCCAGAGTTCCCTCGAACAGCGGGGAACTGCTGGATAACGCCCTCGAACCGGCTATCGACAGCAAAATCGCGGTCGAAAAGATTTTTGTTAGAAATCTCGATATTCGTCCCTGCGTCGATTGCGGAGCATGCAGGCGGGGCCTCGAATGCCCCATCGCCGACGATATGCCCCGGGTTCGCGAAGTCCTCGAGAAATGCTCGGCTGTCGCGATTGCCACGCCCGTTTACTTCTATGGCGTTCCGGCCAAGGCCAAAGCCCTTATCGACCGATGCCAAACCTTCTGGGCGCGCAAGTATATTGATGCAAATCCCCTGCCATCCGGAAGGCAGGCCGGAATAATAGTTACAGCAGAAAGTTCCGGAAAAAAAGTGGCCGAAGGAATCCGTCTGACACTCAAATATTTCCTCGACTCCATCTCCATCGAAATGCCGGAGATGCACGTCGTCCGCAACTGCGTCTGGAAACCCGGCCAGGCGCCCGAAGAGCAAATCGCCGAGGCATTGGAATATGGAAAAAATTTATTAGAAAGGATAAATCATGGTGCATGAAAAAAGAATCTCAGCCGTCCGGAAAAAACTCGACGAGATGAAACTGGACGCCATGCTGTTTACAAATCTCGTAAACATAAGATATCTATGTGGTTACACCGGCTCGAACGGCATGCTCCTCGTTACCAAAGAGGACTCATTATTCCTCACCGACTTCCGTTACAAAACTCAAATAGAAACCGAGGTTAAAGGCGCAGAACGCATAGTTCCAGAGGACGGACGGTTATTGGTTGCCCTTGCCGGCAGGCCGGAAATCGAAACCGTCGGCGAACTGGGTTTCGAGAATTCCATCAAATACAACGAGCTTCAGATTACCCAGAAACTCCTGCCAACCCAAATCAACTGGGTTCCAGTGGAGAATTTTGTTGCTCAAATGCGCTGGGTTAAAACCCCCGACGAAGTCGGCAGAATCCGCAAAGCAATCGAAGTAGCCGAACGCGCTCTGACCGATTCCCTCGATTATCTGCGCCCGGGTATCTCCGAGATGGAATTCGCCGCCGAGGTCGAATATCGCATGCGCAAAGGCGGCGCGGAAAAACCCGCTTTCGATACCATCGTGGTAAGCGGCCGGCGAAGCGCCCTGATCCACGGCATCGCGTCCCCGAAAGTCATCGAACATGGCGATTTCGTTACCATAGACTATGGCGCAAAGGTCGATGGCTACAACTCCGACATCACTCGAACCTTCATCATGGGAGAGCCTACGCCGAAGCAGAGGGAAATCTACGAACTCGTTTATGAAGCGCAAACATCGACAATCAAAGGTCTCCGCCCAGGAATGGCCGGTTCCGAAATCGACGGCATCGCCCGGAAAATAATCGACGACGGAGGCTACGGCGACTACTTCGGCCACGGTCTCGGCCATGGACTGGGACTCGAAGTCCACGATAATCAAGGGGTCGGCTCCCGGTCGGAAAACATCATCCCGAAAGGCTCGGTTATTACAGTCGAGCCGGGGATTTATGTTCCGGGAATCGGCGGAGTTCGTATCGAGGACGACGTTCTGGTCGAAGAATCGGGCGCGTCGGTTCTCACAACCCTGCCTAAAGATATCGAAAATGCAATAATCGAATAATTCAGCGAGGTGATTCCAATGACGAGGATATTCCTTATAGTTATATCAATATCAATAATATCTGCTCTGTATTTCGCGGGATGTTCCGAAGAGGCAATCGACGACGAAGCGCCATCGGTGGCGATAACTTCCCCTGCCGACGGCGCGGGCGTGACATCTCCGGTAGTCATCACAGCCTCCGCCGCAGACAACGAGGGGGTCGCCGAAGTAACTTTCTACATCGACAGCACCTCCGCAGGCTCCGACACGGAAGCGCCTTTTAACCTTGAATGGGACATCTCCGGGCTCGGTGATTTCAGCGCCCACACTATTTTCGCCCGTGCGCAAGACGCCGCCGGAAATATCGCGGACAGCGACATAATAACAGTTTGGATAAATCACACGGCCTGGGAATTTGTCCTGACAGAAACCGGCAAAACGTCCTCCGCCGTGAGCCTGGCCTGGTCGGCCTACACCGGAGAAATAGGCAGTTTCCGTCTCCATTATGACACTTTGCCCAATGTCGATACCACAGACGCCATGGGCATGACAATAAGCCTCGCCGACACCAGCGCTACTATTACAGGGCTTTTGCCGGACACCGAATACTTCTTCAAAGTCTTCCTGATTGTCGGATCGAACATGGTCAACAGCAACGAACTGGCAGTTACCACCGAACCCGCCGGCGTTCTCGAATGGATAACCGTGCCCTCCGGCGGCTTTTCCCGAGGGGCTTTGGACGGTTCCTCCGGTCTCGAAGGCGCATTCCCGATTCGATGGATTCAGATTTCATCCTTCCAGCTTACAGAAACGGAGATAACCTGCTCCCAGTTCAAAGAATTCATGGACGCGGGCGGATACGGCGACTCCACATTCTGGAGCGCGGAAGGATGGGCTGAGAAGGAATCTCAGGGCTGGACAGCCCCCGAACGCTGGAACGAAGGCCTCGCAAGTTGGCTAATCGGCGACGATTTCCCCGATAATCCCGTGGCGGGCGTAAGTTATTACGAGGCAGAGGCATATGCTAACTGGGTCGGCGGAAGACTACCCACCGAAGCCGAATGGGAATACGCCGCCCGAGGAGGCGAAGGCCCCGACACCAACGCCGACACTTACCCCGACGGCAACAGATACCCATGGGGCAACGAGTTCAACGCAGAAATAGGCGGCGAGGTCGTCCATTGTAACTTCAACAATGCAACTTCAGACCCGATGCCCGATTCCCTCGTCGATGACTTCGAGAATTCGTCGCCAGTAGGCGCATTTCCGGAAGGTGCGAGCTGGTGCGGAGCTTTGGACATGGCGGGCAACATCGCCGAATGGACGACCGATTGGTTTTCCCTCGATTATTACGCGTCGTCACCCGATGTTAATCCGCAAGGCCCGGAAACCGGCGAAGAAAAAGTGGTTCGCGGCGGAAGTTTCATTAGCCAGAGCAACAATAGCGACCCCGGATACAACCTCCGCACATGGCGCAGGGATTCCCGCGACGCAGACGACAGGAGAAAACAAATCGGGTTCCGCGTGGCGAGGGATAATTGATGCTTGCCAAACCAAGAATACTGGCGCATTTAGGATTCCTTCTCGTAACGGCGGGGCTTGTTATTTCCATGCTCGTGCCAGGGGCATATCATGTCTCCCTTGGCCTATGGCTGATAGCCGTAGTCGCCGGAATCTTCGCCCTCGTAAAAAACGGAAGGCTCTTCCCGAACATCACCCTTACCCGCGCCGGAGAAGACCCGGAAAAGCTGGATGTCCTCCACTTTGTCGAGGTCTATCTATCTCTGATTCCCGGCATTTTTCTTGTGGCATATCTAATCTATTTCAAGATATTTAACTGATCGACAGCATCGCAACAAAAGAGCACGGCATAAGTGGCAATAATCATTCAAAAATACGGCGGAACAAGCATCGGAGACACGGATAAAATCCGTCATGTCGCCGAAAGAATCGTCCGAAGAAAACGCGCCGGAGATGATGTTGTAGTAGTTGTTTCCGCGATGGCGAACTCCACCGACGACCTCATCGACCTCGCAAAAAAAATCGACCCGAAACCCCCCGAGCGCGAATTCGATATGCTCCTGACAGCGGGGGAACGAATCAGCATGGCGCTTATGTCCATGGCGATTCAGCGGCTGGGGGAGCAGGCGGTGAGTTTCACCGGAAGTCAGAGCGGCATAATCACCGACGACGACCACACCCGTGCGCGAATTATCGAGGTGCGCCCGACACGTATCATCGAATCCCTGAACCGAGGGATAATCACCATCGTTGCAGGATTTCAGGGTGTTTCCGGCAAGCGGGATGTAACGACCCTTGGCAGAGGCGGCTCCGACACCACCGCGGTTGCCCTCGGAACAGCCCTCGGCGCGGAGATATGCGAAATCTACACCGACGTTGACGGAATATTCTCCGCTGATCCCGCCAGAGTGTCCTCCGCGAGCCTTATCGATGAAATCACTTATTGCGAAACCCTCGATATGGCCTATTTCGGCGCGAAAGTCCTCCACTCCCGGTGCGTGGAACTTGCCCGCTCAGCAAAACTCCCCCTGCGCGTAGCTTCGAGCATAACAGAAGGAAAAGGAACGATTATCGTGGAAAAAATAAAAGGCATGGAACGTCCCCGATTCGTAGGCATCTCCCGGCGGGAAAATATTTTCCTGTGCACGGTCAAACTCCCCAGCGCCGAGGCGTTGCGCGCGCTGACCACCGCCCTCGCTCAGGATCGAGTTCACGTGGGGTTCCCAAGAGCCGAAGCCAAACCGGAAGGCTGGGAATTCACCTTCTGGGCCGACGCGACGGATTACGACAGGATTGGCAAACTGCAGGCGAAATTCAACCTGACCATCGACGAGGACATATGCCTCATAGCCCTCGTAGGCGAAGAAATCGCCCAACGCGCCGACGTCCTGGGCGAAATCGTGAATTTCCTCGCCCAAATGAACACCGAGCCTCTGCTTCTGGACGCCAACCAAACCAGCCTTGCCCTTATGTTCAGACGGAACTGCGGCGCGAATATCGAGAACGCACTCCACCGCAAATTTGTCGAGGAGAGCGCATTTTGAAAATTTCCGATTGCAGATTGGCCATCGTCGGCGCCACCGGTTTGGTGGGCGAATATCTTCTGAAAGTCCTCGAATCGCGGGGACTCAGGCCGAAAGCACTCCACCTTCTCGCCTCGCAAAGATCGGCGGGAAAGAAAATTACCTTCGCCGACAAAGAGTTCGCTGTATCCGCCCTAACACGCGATAACATAGGCGATTACGACGCCGCGATATTCGCCGCCGGAGGAAAAATCTCAAAAGAATTCGCCCCTGTCTTCGCGGAAAAGGGCTGTATCGTCATCGACAAATCCTCCGCATGGCGCGACGACCGGGACTGCCCCCTTGTAATCCCCCAAATAAATTCAGATGCCCTCGTTAATATCCCCAAAAAAATCGTCGCCAGCCCAAATTGCTCAACCACCGGCCTCGTCCTCGCCCTAAAACCGCTTATCGACGCCTTCGGAGTGCCGGAACACATAGTTGTCGCCACCTATCAGTCGGTAAGCGGCGCGGGAAGAGCCGCCTCCGACGCCCTCGAACGCCAGCGCGGCGGGTTCACCGCTCCGGAGCCTTTCGCCGAGATGATTTTCGACAATCTAATCCCTGCGATAGGCGAAATCGACGGCGACGGCTTTTTCACAGAGGAGACAAAACTAATCCACGAATCGCGTAAGATATTGAATATTAAAGATTTAACGATAAGCGCCACCGCAGTGCGGGTGCCGGTGGAAATCGGCCATTCGGAAGCGGTAACCATATTTTGGAATCGGGAAATCCCGCTGAACAAGGCCATAGAAGCCCTCTGCGAAGCCCCGTTAATCGAACTCAAAGACATTCCAACCCCTCTCAAAGCCGCAGGACTCGAAAGCGTCGCAGTGGGAAGAATTAGAAAAACTCCCGGCAAACCGGGAGTTCTAAACCTGTTCTTGAGTTTCGATAATCTTCTGCGCGGCGCGGCGTCAAACGCCATAGACATACTGGAGGCTCTTCCGAAGGACTAAACTTCCTCGGGAGCCTTCTGTGACTTGTCCCAGATGCCCTTGATTATTACGGCACCGAGGATAAAGCTAAAATAAAGAATCGTCATCGTCTGCATTGTGAGATCCGCCGCAACAGTTATAATGGCGGGGACTAAAGCGTATATGAACCATAACAGCCAGGCTAACATGTTTACCTCCATAGTTAGATTTAAAAAATACCGAGCCTGAACGAAAAGTCAAGGAGTTATTTTGCCGAACAACATCGAAAACCACAACCGTCCCGATTGGGACACATATTTTATGCGCATGGCCGCCCTCGTCGCCACCCGTTCGACCTGCCTTCGACGCCATGTAGGAGCGATTCTCGTCCGCGACCGCCGAATTCTCGCATCGGGTTACAACGGAGCGCCCCAAAAACTCGACCACTGCCTCGATGTCGGATGTCTCCGCGCCGAATTGAATGTTCCGAGCGGCGAGAGGCACGAACTATGCCGTGGTATTCACGCCGAACAGAACGCCATAATTCAAGCCGCCCTTTTCGGTGTAAGCACCCAGGATTCCGTCCTATACTGCACTACCAAGCCATGCATAATCTGCACTAAGATGCTGATAAATGCCGGCGTGAAAAAATTCGTTGTCAGCGAGATGTATCCCGATGACCTCGCCGACGGTTTCGTCAAAGAAGCCGGAATCGAGCTTATTCATATGCCGCTGGAGGATGTCCTCGAATAATGCGCTCCCTTTCCGCGATATTAACCCTATTATGCCTTCTGACAGCCTCCTGCGGGCTTTCCGACCGCTACGAAATCGCCTTCGACCACTCCGATGGAACGATAAAAACAAGCGGAGCAAAAATATGCCTAACCGAAGCGGGGAACGAATACATCGCAACCCTCTCCGATAGAGTATCCAGCATCAAGATGTCATGGGAAGTCGAGAACAAAAACCTCGCAAAATGGCAGGGGGAAAGATTTCGCGGCACTCATATAAAAATAAATAACGCGCCATTTTCGTGCGAGTTTCACGGTGGAATGGTCGAAATTCTCATCGAAATCACCGATGTCAACGGCCGAATGGTGTCGGGAAGATTTTCCGGAAACATCGGCATAGGCGAATCCGCACGAAACATCGACAACGGCGTTTTCCGCGCCTATGTCGAGATGTAGTCCCCCGCCGAAATCAATACTCCTGCGCCCAACCGTTCAGATTAGATTTCTCGAAAACCCGCAGAGCCTTTTTCCACTCGGCTTTGGTCAGCCTCCGGTTCATTCCCGGAATATTCGACGCCCTATATGCCGGAAAATACTGCGCCATCAGCGAAACATAGGTATCCGGCGAAATCTCATCGCAAAGAAACTTCAACGCCCGTTCCGTGTCCGCTCGCCCCTCTGGAAGCACCAGATGCCGCACAATAAGGCCTTTTACCGCGATTTCGTCATCGCCTATCTCCAGGTTCCCCACCTGCCGATGCATCTCCCGAAGGGCCGCCTTATTGATTTCGGGATAATCCCCCGCTCCGGATAGTTCCCGCGCAGGCTCCGCGCGCTGGTATCTGATATCCGGCATGTAAATTTCGATTAGCCCCTCCAGCTTTTTAAGTTGCTCTACAGAATCGTATCCGCTGGAATTATACACGATGGGAATAGTCAATCCTGCCTTCCGAGCCGCCGGAATAGAGGCTTCGAGAGCGACTGCGGCATGAGAAGGGGTCACAAAATTAATATTGTGCGCCCCGCGTTTTTGAAGAAAGAGCATCTTTTCGACAAGGATATCGAGAGTAATATCCGTGCCGTGACCAAGCTGGCTCAGAGGGTAATTCTGGCAGAAGACGCAGGCCATGTTGCATCCCGCAAAAAAAACCGTCCCGCTTCCGCAAGTGCCCGAAATAGGCGGCTCCTCGCCATAATGAAGATTCGCGCTGGAAAGTTTCGGCACCGGCGGTGAGGCGCAAAAACCCTTCGCCTTGAAACGGTCGGTTCCGCAATTGCGGGGGCATTCCGTGCAACTTCGCAAACGCTCTGCCTGAGATTGAGTGAAAGATATCATATTAAATCGGTAGTTTCGAGAATCATTCAGAAGTTTTCTCGGTGTTTTTCTCTTTCGCCTTCTCGCCGAAAACTCTCCTGGCTTCCTTGTGCCCTGCGTCTATCGCAGTTCTTATCTTCTCCTGGTCGAACTCGAGAATGTCGATGAAGTCTTCCTTAGGCTCGATAAGGGTTACGTCGATAGGTCGATACTCATGAAGGGGAAAATCCTTGTTCTTCTCCGCAAAATGGAACACGATTCCCTCGATGATATTTCCCTTGCCCTTTAAGTTGCCCCATTTGCCGACGATTTCATTGATGCTCCTGCAGTGGTCGATGTCGAGGCGCACCATCTCCGACTGAATCAGCTCCAGACATCGCTGGGCGGTTTCGATTATCGTCTCCGGCTTGTCCGCCGATTTAAGGTTCGTGATAGGCCGCGTGGCAATAACATCTATCTCCTCGACTCCGGCATTAATAAGCGGCGCGAGAGGACTTGTCGCCAGAACACCGCCGTCCACAAACTGATGTCCGTCTATTTCAATTGGCTCGAAGATTCCGGGAATACAGCACGACGCCAAAAGCCAGTCCAGCAATGGCGATGCGAACTTGTCCTTCTCGACAAGAAGCCCCTTCTGCAAATCCACCATCGAGAAGTAGAAGTCGATTGGGGAGTTTCGAAGTTTTTCGATATCCATCCTCTGCTCTATCTGTTTGCGCAAAGGCTTCATTGACAGCAAACCCTTATAAAACAAGAGATTACCGCCGAAAAAGTCGCTTATGGACTTGGCGTTTTCCCACAAATCCAAAACGATATCGAAATCCTCCTGCACCACGCCTATTGCATTGAGAGCGCCTATCGAAAATCCGGAAACTACGTCATATTGCCGATGCATTTCTTTGATAACATATTTCAATGCGCCGGCCTGAAATGCCCCCTTGGTGCCTCCTCCCGGAAGAAGCAAACCGCGCTTGGGTCTATCTTTCGCCATACTAACTCCTTTCGTGAACTCAAATTAAATATAACAAATTTCCACTGCTAAGCCACAGAAAATATTCTTCGGAACATTCGCCCCAAAAACACCATACCCTCGAACAACTTCCTCCCTATTACAAAATAGCCCCTTTTTGCCGGGGGAATAATTTTCCTCCAGACTTCCCATTCCGCGAAAATCGGTTGCTACTCAGCGCCTTTTTCGTATATATTTACATACTATGAGGAACAACTATCGAATAATAGTTCTATCTTGCGTCCTGCTCCTTCTCGCGGGCATTGCGCATAGCTCTATTCTGGATTTCTTCGGCAAGACTCAGAAAGTAACCCGCGCCAAAATAGCCGAATGGGGGCTTTCGGACAAGGTTGCCATGTGGTGGAAACCCCTCGCCGACGGCGGCGTCCAATGCCGGCTATGTCCCTTCGAGTGCGTGATAATGGAGGGCGAACGCGGTATCTGCGGCGTCCGCGCAGTCGTCGATGATACCCTCCGTGCCTTAACATATTCCCGCCCGGCGTCGGCGAATATGGACCCCATCGAGAAAAAGCCGCTGTTCCACTTTACCCCCGGCGCGAAATCCTTCTCCATAGCCACAGCGGGATGCAACCTCTCCTGCGCCTTCTGCCAGAACTGGACCTTATCTCAGGCCAAACCGGAGGACATCGGCGCGCGGAGGATGTCTCCCCTCGAAGTCGTATCTATATGTATCGAAAATAACGCCACGACCATCGCATACACATATTCCGAACCGACGGTGTTTTACGAATACATGTTCGAAACTGCCAAACTCGCCCGGGAAAGCGGCATCTCAAATCTTTGGATAACCTGCGGATATATCAATGAAGAGCCTCTGCGCGAATTGGCGAAATACCTCGACGCCGCAAACGTCGATTTGAAAGCGTGGAGCGACGAATTTTACATCGAACATCTTCGCGCCACCCGCCCGCCGGTTTTGAGGACGCTGAAGGTTTTGAAAGAAACCGGTGTTTGGGTTGAAATCACGAATCTCATTATCCCCGGCGAAAATGACGACCCGGGTCAAATCCGCGCCATGTGCCGATGGATAGCCGATTCCCTCGGAGTTGAAACGCCGGTTCATTTTTCGAGATTCCATCCCAACTACAAAATGACCGACCGCCCGGCGACGCCGACTCAGACTCTGCAGACAGCCCACAAAATAGCTAAAGAAGAGGGTCTGAGATATGTTTACCTCGGCAATGTTCGCGGAATTCCCGAGGAGGACACTTACTGCCCCTCCTGCGGCGAGAAAGTCATTGACAGATTCGGCTACACAATCGTAAATTACAACATAAAGGACGGCCGTTGCGGGTTCTGCGGAGAACCTATCGACGGCGTATTCTAAAGGAGGGATGATGATGCGAATAACCATTATTTGCGCGATGATTCTTTTTGCGGCGGCATTTAGCGGATGCAAAAAGGGTTCGCAGGATGGACGCGAAGAGGCCGTGGAAGTCGCTCTGAACGCAGTCCATTACCATAATGTCCTCGGCGTGCGGGATATCGCAATGCGAATCGATATCTTCGACAGTCTGGAAGACCCCGCGATAGATGAGATAGACAAAAGTAGCAAATTCGAGTTCGCAGTCCTCGACCCCGAGCCCTCCGGTCCCCCGAAGGCCGGATTTATCCCACCCGGCTGGGACGAAGTTCCCTGGGAACCGGTGTTCTACGAAAAACTCACCGGCGCGGAACTTGGGAATTTCCTTGCAAAACTCACCATGCGCGAAGGGGATAGCGGAAGCTGGGGTTCCGTGGAAACCGTTGTCGGCGAGGCAATTACCAACGAAGCAATTCTGGACGAATGCTGGATAGTGCCCATGGTTTTTGTCCACGAGCAGATGCTTGCACCACTGGCCGGAAGCGGAAGTCTATACCGCATCGACGTCATCCTCGACAAAGAGCTCAAATTGATTTCGATAATTAAAACCGGCGGCCAAACCTGGATATCATAGCATCTGCCGGAATTGTTACAACTTTGTAACAGCTGTGTTACCCGATTATAACATCTCGAATATGGAGAAAAAATGCGCTTGATTCTTTTTCTTTGCCTTACAGCTATATGTTTTGCGGGCTATTGGGAGGGTTTCGTCGAGGACGATTCCCTGCGCGCGAAAATCGAACAGAGCCTTGTCAATTCCGGCGAGAACCGGGAGAATCTCGAAAGAGCTATTCTTCGCGCCGATAATTCCATCCGCGAGGGTGTGATTTTTCTAATCGCCAATTCCCCCGCTGTGAACCTCGTCGCTTACGATACGGATAGCCTTTTGCGCGAGGTCGCCCTGGCATATGAAGCCCGCGAGAAATACCCATGGGGCAAAGATGCGCCTATAGAGCTTTTCCTGCATTATGTCCTTCCGAATCAGATTACTCAGGAGGAGTTGACATATTACCGCGGATATTTCAACAAGCAGTTCGAGGGTTTCCTCGACACGATCGAAACCGGCTCCGACGCCGCGATTGCGATAAACTACTGGTGCGGCGAACGGGTTCGTTTCCAGCAGACCCAGCGGCAGGATCAGAATGTGTTTCACACTCTAAGCTCCGGCTACGGCCGATGCGAGGAGATGATGATAGTTTATGTCAGCGCCCTTCGCGCCGCCGGAATTCCCGCGAGGCAGGCGTGGACGCCATACTGGGCGCATTCGGACAACAACCACGCATGGACGGAACTTTGGGCCGACGGCGAATGGCATTTCTCTGGAAGCTGTGAGCCGAAACCCTCCCTGGACGACGCATGGTTCAACAAATCCGCCACTAGAGCCGCTGTGATAATGTCCTCCGCATTCGGAGTGCCGGAAGGGGACGAAATCCTATATCGCGCGCAGGAGAATTATGCGATTATCAACTCGACCCCGCACTACATCGAAAATCCCGCGAAACTTATAGTCGAGACGGAGCGGGAGAGCACGGATGTTTTTCTCGCGGTCTTCAATTTCGGGGCTTTGCGGCCGATTATGCGAACCAACACCGGCGATTCGACCTCGGTGGAATTCGTGATGGGTCGCGGAACATACAACATCTACGCCGGCGACGACAGCACTTTCGCTCAGGCGGTAGTGGAGACGAAATACGGCGAGACGACAAATCTTCGCCTCGTCCCTCAACCCGCCGCGAAAATGGGCGAGGAAAGCTTCTGGCTGAGATATTCCGCGGATTAGAGGGGGCTGTATCGGGAAATAGGGGCTTACTAAGATAAAATTGGAGAGGAGTATTTAGAGTAGCTCACTTCCGCCTATTCATTATCATCGAGAAATTCATTCAAGCGCTCGACTAACTTAAAAACAGTCGTGCAAGGATTACAGCATTGTGGAGAAGCTAAATTAGGGCGTTCGCTATAAAGCTTTTTGGCATAACGAATTGCATCAGCTTGATTATCTTTTAGACGTTCATAAATTTCGGGGTCGCTCTTGTCATATGAACCTAAAAGTTCTTTTAACTTTGACTCATACTGATTCTCCGTCCAGGCGGCTTGATGATATTGAAAGTGAAGTAGAATCCATAACTCGAAACACTTGTTTGACCATGCAACTTTTATTTGGTTTTTTCTTGCATGACGGATCGCATCATTAAACTGAGAGAAATTATCTTCGTCAAACACGCACCAAACTTCATTATACGGGATTCTGTTTCTTCCTGCTTCATCTCGCCGTCTAATTGCTTCTTCAACAAGGGTTAACGTATTTCGTCCTTGTCCAAGGCAATCGATTTCGATTTCTTCTAGTTTCAGCGGAAATGAATTGAAGTAATTCGGTTCTGTCTCAGATCCCTCGCAGTAGATTAATACTTTTCGTTTTGAACGAGTATCAGTTCTACGCCTTGTATAGTTGCTATTACCTCTTTTGCGTCTCGCCATCGAACAAATCTCCCAAAGTATCTAAGTCTTCCAAATAAGGTATGGCGCCGTATTTTCCGAGCATGTATTCTTTTGAAAACTTCTCTTTATTCGTAACACCTTTGATGTCCGATAAGGAAAAAAGGTCAGATGCCCCATACTTATCTTTCTCGACCAAATATATTTGATCACGCCTGAAGAATTCGCCTGAGAGGATGCTCAAATTATGGGTAGCGAATATGAGCTGTGCGTTTTTCCTATTCGGAAAACGAGAATTGAATAGCATGATAATTCTTTTAATTAGCTTCTCGTGCAAACGTGCTTCCAGTTCGTCGATAACAAGGACCATTCCGCTGTTAAGGACATCCAATAAAGGCCAAGCCAATGCGAAAATCCTTTGGGTTCCGTCCGATTCGTGGATTTCCATATCGAAATAAGTTTCTCCGACATCTTGACCATTGTCATTGAATTTTTTGTGGGACGTATTGACCTTTGTTACAGAAGAAGATAGATTAACATCGTTCCGTATTTCATCAGGAAAAAGATGGAGAAGATTCAGAAAGGCGTCTTTCTTAGATTTGGGTATGTCTTCTTTAGAAACATCAATCCTATCGAATCCTAAATCGAATTGTTTGACAAAATCAAGTATCGACTTCTCCCCATCAAACAAAGCTTCTGCAGTGAATTGTCCAAGAGCAATATCGTTAATTCCAGATAAAATGGCTAATCGCAGGAACCAGCCCATTACATCAATTGCTGTTTTGCTATTAAATTGTGCTAAAACAGAAAGAAAGAGAGCGTTTGGCCTAGTTCTACTCCCCAGCCCATTTGCTTCTGTTTTCAATTGGTTACCTATGTCAAATCTATCTCCTTCTCTTTCGAAAAGAAACACTTCTCTTCCATAAGGCTTATCGGGAGTGAAGAATAACCATTCCGAGATAATCCCTTTTCTGTTTGCCTCAAAGCCATATCGATATCTCTTTTGAGTGTAATTTGAATAGAATACGACTTCAAAGTAACTGGGTTCAGCTTCTGTCCTGGGGTTGAGGAGGAACGGTTCAATGTTAATAGGTTGGCCAGCCTGTGATTCCTTCTGGGAGTTTATTATTAAGTATTTCATCTTGGAAAGCGCATTTATGAAATTGCTTTTTCCGCTCGAATTCGGTCCGTAAATACCGGCAGATTTTAACAGGTTCAACTTCCCGCACTCGAATACATTTTCGTTTTCGTGTTCCTTTTCCGCTGTCGCAACCATTGTGAATGTCTTCTTGTCCCTAAATGAGCGGAAGTTTCCAACTGTAAACTCGATTAACATTCATGCTCCCTTTTTGGAATAGAACCTACATATTTTGAGTTCTATTCCAAATATACCCTTTTCATTCTGAGAATCAAGAGTTATTTCAAAATATAGGGGAGAATTTTTTCGGGTAGAGTATGAAAAAAGAAGTATAGGGGGAAAATTCTTCCCCCTATGCTATTTGCCGTTAATTGCTAAATTTGCCAATCGCTCCTACCCCTGCCGTCCCATGCCGATGAAGCGGAGGCCGGCGGAGATAATGTCTTCCGGGTCAATCATGTTGCGGAAATCGGCGAGGAGGTCGCCTGCCATCCAGTCGCGGATGTCGGCCGGGTCGAGTTCGCCGAACTCCATCCATTCGGTGGCTATTATTCCGGCGTCAGCACCGGTAAGAGCTTCTTTAGCCGAAGACGTATATTTGATAGTGTCGCCGAGGACGCGCTTGGCAAGTTTGGTCGCCTCCGGGTCGAAGGCTGTAACCAAAGCGCCTTCTTTCACAAGCGCTTTGGCTATTTCGATTGCGGGGGAATAGCGGACATCGTCTGTGTTGCCCTTGAACGCCAGCCCCAGAAGCCCGATTTTCTTGCCTTTCAGGCCGCCGAGGGCTTCGGAGATTCTTCCGGAGAGGGTCGGAGGAATACTGTCGTTGACATCGATTGCCGTTTCGACGATGTTCATTTTGCAACCGTAGGTTTCCGCGATGTGAAGGAGGCCGTGGGTGTCTTTCGGCAGACAGCTTCCGCCGAAACCGGGGCCGGGGCGAAGGTATTTTTTGCCGATACGCTTGTCCAGACCTATACCCTTGGCCACTTCGAGAGCGTCGATGCCGATATTGTCGGCCATGAGGGCGATTTCGTTGATGAAGGTAAGTTTTACCGCGAGGAAGGCGTTGGAGGCGTATTTGACAAGCTCTGCGGCTTCCGGGGAGGTAATGAGAAAATCGGTGCCGTTTTCCACGAGGGGATGATAGACGCGTTTGAGAACTTCCGCCGCTTCAATCCTATCGGTGCCTATAACCACGCGGTCTGGATGGAGAAAATCCCCGACCGCGGAACCTTCGCGCAAAAATTCCGGGTTGCTTACGACTTCTACCGATTCCGGCACGCCCGATTCCAGAAGGATCGATTTCACCATCCGCGCGGTGCCTACCGGAACAGTGCTCTTATCGACAACCACGGCCTTTGGAGAGAGATGGGGCGCGATGTCTTTGGCCGCCTGAACGACATAATCGAGGTTCACCGTGCCATCGTCGGGGTTCATGGGAGTTCCGACGGCGATATAAACGGCCTCCGCGCCTTTCACCGCCGAAGCGACATCAGTTGTAAACACGAATCTGCCCCGGTCGATATTCTTCTTCATAAGTTCCGCGAGGCCGGGTTCGTAGAAGGGAACCTCGCCGCGCAAAAGGGCTTCGATACGCTCTTCGTCGATGTCGAGGCAACGGACGTTATGCCCGAAATCCGAAACGCATACAGCTGTAACAAGACCGACATATCCAGCGCCGATAACACAAATCTCCATTTTTTTCTCCCATGATAAGTTTTCAAGCATGTTCTAAAAGCAAAACAAGTGCCATTGTTTATCGCACTTCGCCGAAATTGACTAAGCTCGCAGATTCCATAGTTTGAGGCCGGTAGTGTCTTCCGGCGAGCGGACAATATCCGAAACCGGATGCACGACGATTTCGCCGGTAACGGAAATTCTACTTGAGAAGAGATGGCCGCCGGCGCAGTTCATATCGGCATCTCCGAGGATGACATGGGCGTGAACAACTATGTCTCCGCCCTCCGCGAATCCGATGTTGCCCTTAAGCGATAGCAGTTCCCTCTGTCCGGAGATTATCTTTCTGGCGTATTCCTTTTTATCGATGTCGAAATACCCGATTTCCGCGCGGTCGATAGCGCCTATTCCCATAAATGTCGCGCCTTTAACTCCCTCTTCTCGGGCAAATTCGGCAATTGAGGCAATAATATCGTCGCCTATTTCGAGGCAAATTAGGTAGCTTCCGTCGTATTCTTCCCGAAAATTCATTCTGCTTCCTGACTTTTCAATTGAGCTCAAATAGAAATGACATCATACTTCATTCGTTTTAGTCGCGCAAACGAAAAATGGGATATTGTGTGAATGCTCAGTCAAAAAAGTGACTTTAGAAACCGAAAAAGTCAAAAAAAGCGGCCGAACTCTCAAGTCCCTTTCGGGAGAAGGTTGTTCGGCCGCATAATGTTGCCTGTGTGCTTTTTGCACGGTTGGCGTTGATTTATTTCAGATATGCCACCCGTTTGGTGATTGTCTCATCGCCGATTTTTGCTCTGGCGAAGTAAATTCCCGAGGGGAGTTCGGAACCGGTATCGTCCGCGCCGTCCCAGATGAAGGCGGTTTGTCCTTTGGATGCTTCCAGGCTTCGAACATGACGTCCAGTGATGTCGAAAATGTCCAGTTCGACGGAAGTATTCACTGAGGGCTTAGCGCCGTCGATACTTATGGTAACCGCGGAGTTGAAGGGGTTCGGGAATGTGCGCAGGGATGCCATCGACGGCAGTTTGTCCGATTCTTCCACGTTGACGTAGCTGATGTATCCGATGGAAACGTCGTCGATGAACCATCCGGATTCGGTGTTTCGGGAACTGCTTCCGAAGTCCCATGAGATATAGACGTCCTCGCCTGCCCATGCCGAGAGGTTGACGTTGACCTTATGCCAGTAATTGCCGCGGTCGTTGTCTCCGTAGCTTTGTTGGTAGCGGATTAGCTGATTCCATTGTGTTTGGGTAACATCGTATGGTCTGTTCATTACCAACAGAGTGGAATCGGTTGTGGATAGCCACAGCTTCACATTTCCGCCATCGTGATAAGACCATCCGCTTCCGCTGACCCATGTGGGCGCCTGGAAACGATACCACTGCCACCAGCTTAGGATGGGGGAAGAGCTTTCCGGCAGGGATATGGGGCCGAGAATCAGTCTGCTCTGGCTGGAATCGTGGTAGTCCGAATGAAGCTGTGTCGCCCAGCATTTGTCTCCGCTGTATGCCGACCCGGGACCGTCGGTGGGAGATCCCCATCGCCAGTCGTTATAATAGAGGAAGTGCATGGTGTCCAGGCCGCCGTCATCGGTTTCGAAATCGGAGAAATATAGATCGACAACGGGATAGAGGGTGAAGTTTACAAGCTGGGCGCCGCCGGCGGACATATCGATGGTTACGCTGGAGTCTGCGAAACCTGTTTTGTATGCACGAACAGTTATTCCGGCTACTTCCTGAACACCTGGGATGCTGTAGTTGCCGTGGGAATCTGTGATGTCGGTCCAGATACTATCGCCGACAGTAGCTTCGACCGTTGCGCCGGACTCGTCCATTGTGCCGCCAAGATCGACAACGCCGTAGATTTTATTTCCCTCGGTGAAGAATTCCCAACATTTTGTAATACGGTTATAGCCGCAGAATTCTGATCTGTCGCGGACCGTTGCGCAAACGGTATATGTGTCGAACGGTTCGAATGCAAATCCCTCTTCCGCCGGATCGAAAATCATTTTAAGGCCGTCCCAGCTTACCGCCGGGGAGTGGCCGTAGTAATACCATGTTCCCATGATTTGAAATCCCATACTATCTGTGGAAACGCCGCTTCCGGCATCGCTGACCTCTATAGAAACTGGAATAGCGCCGGCATTAACTAATGTGCGGTTTGTGGGAATTTCGGTTCCCCATACCGGATCTGTTTGGTCTATCATGAAATCCCAGCAGATTGGGTTCAGGATGTCCAGGCCGGTCATATCCTCGGCGTGGTTGAGGCACATTGTAAGCCAGATGTCGGTTGGCCAATCGGCTGTGGGCGAGAACCTCAGGGTGTCGTTGGAATATGTCAGCCTCGGGTCGCCGATACCCACTAATGTTCCGTTGGCGTCGAATTGGATGGTGGATGTGTTTATGCCGTCGGAATCGTGCAGGAACATCACCGCTTCCTGGCGGGGGCATGTGCTTGCGCCCATATCCGAAGGTCGGGCGGGAACTGCGGAGGGGCCGTCCCAGGGGGTCTGGTCTCTGCGGTTCATATATATGTCCCAGTTATAAGTATTTCGGAAATCCTCCCAGAAAATATCGTGGAACATTCCGTTCCAGCATACTGCGGGGTAGTTCTCATTATTTGTTCCTGTGGAAAGAGCTTCTGATGATCCTACCGTTGTCCCGCTGACTCTGCACCCGTAAACGTCGGTATAAAAGCTTGGCTGAGTGGCCTGCCAGCATACAAGGAATCCGATTCCGTCGAAAGCTAAATCGGGCCGGGTTTCGTTGGATGCGCCCTCGGTTGCGATTGCGAATGCGGCGGCACCGACAACACCGCCGCCGGAATCGACGTATCTGCCGTAAACATCGTGGTTGCTTCCGATAGTGGCAACGTTAACATTCCATACAACGAGCCACTGGGAGCCGTCCCAGGCCGCGGCTGGAGTTACCGGGGGATATGGGTATGAATAGACGGCAACTGCAGTTGTGTCGCCGACCATACTTCCGCCAGTATTGACTCTTTGGGCGATAATTCCGCCCTGTGCTCCGGTTGACATGTCTGACCATACTACAAGAAAATCGGTTCCGCCGGTGCTGACGTCGGGGTCGTATGCGTTATATCCGCTACCGGGGGAGATGTCGAAAGTGGAGCCTGCGGCGGAGTATTGCGTTCCGCTCCATGAGAGTCGGTGGCCGCGGATGCGCTGGGCGCCGTCGTCTTCCTGCCAGATAATCAGAACATCGTTTCCGATTGCCGCCGCGGCAACTTTGCTCTTCGGATTGGTTGTGGATGTTACCGCGAAATCGGCATATGGCGTCGTTCCATCGGAGTTCACCTGAAGGGCGCGGATTTCCGGGTTCCCCGACCGCTCATCGACCCAGGCTACGATAAACCTTGCGCCAGCCGCCGCGGCGACGTCATACTGCATACTGCCGTCGGTGCAGAAGGGTATATCCGAGCCGATAAGACTGCCGTCGCTTAGGACGATATTGCCGTAGATATTCTTGTTAGCTGTTCCGGCGCGGGCGTCTGTCCAGGCAACAAGAGACCTGTTGGACATGCCTGCGCATGCGGGGCCATCCTGATTCCCCGCCGCGGTAGAAACGGGGGTATCCGCGATTGTTAACCCTGAAAACACCAGGGTCATAAGGATTAGGGACAGTAAAACGGAGCTTTTCATTTTTTTCTCCAACACTTCAGAAGGTTATTCGGGCTGAACCTTGATAAACCGGCGTTTGCCGACTTTTATCACGCTCTCGCCCTTTATCTCATATTCCATATTCATATCGGTAACTTTGTCGCCGTCGATACTGACAGCGCCTTGTTTTATCATACGTCTCGCCTCGCCGCCCGATTCTACCAGCCCTGTTTCGCGAAGAAGCTCGACTATCCATATCCTGGCTCCAGCGGGGTATTTGGCGACATCTATATCCTCGGGAGTTTTGCCCTGGCTGAAAACCCGCTCGAACTCTTCCTGAGCCATTCGAGCGTCATCTTCCGAGTCGTAGATGGCAATGACCATCCGCGCCATGCGCTTTTTGACATCCATAGGGTTGACTTTACCGGATTCCAGCTCTTCTTTTGCTTTATGAATCTCATTCGGTTCAGCAAAGGCGGCAAGTTCGAGGTATTTCAAAATCATGTCGTCGGGGATACTCATCAGCCTGCCGAATTTTTCCGATGGCGGGTCTGTGAGGCCGACGTAATTATCCAGAGACTTGCTCATTTTTTGGACGCCGTCGGTGCCTTCGAGAAGGGGCATGGTCATTATTATCTGAGGCTCGAGGCCGTAAAACCGCTGAACTTCCCTGCCCACAAGAAGATTGAATTTCTGGTCGGTGCCGCCGAGTTCGACGTCTGCTTCCAGAGCTACGGAGTCCATAGCTTGGGCGAGGGGATATAGGAACTCGTGAACGCTGATGGGCTCCTCGGCGGAAAAACGTTTTTCGAAATCGTCCCGCTCCAGCATTCGCGCTACCGTGTAACTGCTCGCCAGCTTGATGACCTCGGAAAAGGACATTTTATCCAGCCATTCGGAGTTATAGACGATACGGGTTTTTTCCGGGTCGAGGATAGCGGAGGCCTGTTCCCAGTAGGTTAGGCCGTTTTCGCGGGTTTCTTCGAAAGTGAGCTGGGGGCGGGTTTTGCTCTTGCCCGACGGGTCTCCTATCATCGCCGTGAAATCGCCGATAACGAGGATAGCTTCATGGCCGAGATCTTGAAAATCCCTGAGTTTACGCAGAACTACGGCGTGCCCCAGGTGCAGATCCGGCCTGCTGGGGTCGCAACCGAGCTTTATCTTCAGAGGTTTTCCCGTTTCCGCCGATTTTTTGAGTTTTGCAGTGAGCTCTTCTTCGGGAATAGTCTCGACGGCTCTATTTTTTAGTATTTCAAGCTGTTCTTTAATGTCCATTTACTTGTATTATTCTCCATCTTATTATAAATCTATTGATTATAGTTTTATCCTTATTAGATTTCAACCCAAAACATAATTGGGAGCAGAAATCCTGCGGCGTTTATCTGACGGGGGAATAACCACATTATTTGACTTATGAATTAAAACAAGGTAACCTTGACTTTGAAATATTTCATCGGGTTTTCCCTGACGTCAATGAGCAAAGAATCCAGGGATGCGGCGGATCTTGTTAACTCATTGTATAAATCGTCGCCGGAAATAAGCTGTCCTGCGGTGCCCTCGCCGTGTTCGATTCGTGCAACAAGGGAATCGATGTTGCCGAGGGTGTGGGAGATGTGATCGAAGACCGCAGGGTCTTTGATAAGTTTGCCAAGGGTTCCGCCTCCGCCTTCGATGGTGTCTATAAGGGCCTGAGTCCGCTCCACCGAGTGGACGATTTTATCGTAAAGTTCGGGGTCGCTGAAAAGCCTGCCGACAGTTCCCTCGTTGCGCTCGATTCTTCCGGCGATTCTTTCTGTGTAGTCCGCGATTTTCGCCAGATCGGTGTAGATGCCGTCCTCGTTGATGAGTTTGGCGAGGGTGCCGTCGCCGGTGTCCAGTTTCGCGGCGATGGATTTGAGGGACTTTCCGCCTTCTGAGAGATCTTCGAAGGTCTCGACGCCCTTACTGATAAGCTCCTCGATGTCCAGCGGGTTATTCGTAGCGACGAATTCGCCCTCCTGAAGAATTTTGCCCTGCTGGGTTCCCAATGAGATACCTACCAGCTTATCGCCGAGAAGTCCAAGGGTTGAAATTCGAGCTTCGGAATCGCTTCGAATAAGCTCCTGGATCGCCTTGTCGATTTTCAGTGTAACGTCAATGAAGACTGTATCACCGGCATCGCGGACGAACTCGATGTTAGAAACGTAGCCTACTTTCTGTCCCGCCAGCCACACGGGTGCACCGGACTGCAGTCCGCTGATGCGTGTGAACCGGGCTTTCAATTCATATCGTTCCGAAAAAATTCCGGCTTCACCGCCGAGGATGAGTATGCTCACCATCAGAATTAGCACTGCTACTACGATTAACCCTCCTATGGAGGCCTTTTGCGCCGGAGTTGTCCTTAATACCGTTCTTGCCATGATGCATCCTTGAGAAATTCCCGCAATGCGGGATTGTCGGTCGTTCGTAAATCTTCTTTGTTGCCGTAGAAAGAGATGTTCCCGCTGTCCAGAAAGGCGAATTTGGTGCCTACTGTAAGCGCGCTGACGATGTCGTGGGTAACTACTACGGAAGTTACCCCGTATTCTTCGCGGGTTCGTATTATCAAATCGTTGATTTTTCCTGCGGTTACAGGGTCGAGGCCGGTGGTGGGCTCATCGAAGAAAACATATGCGGGAGTCATAATCAATGCCCGCGCTAGAGCCACGCGCTTTTGCATTCCGCCGGACAGTTCGCTTGGATATTTTTCCTGACTTCCGTCCATGCCCACGAAACGCAGAAGGTCGGAGATATTCTGGTCGATGACCGGCACGGCGATATCGGTGTGTTCGAGCATCTGATATGCGAGGTTCTGCCATACCGTCATAGAGTCGAATAGGGCACCCCCTTGAAAAAGCATGCCTATTTTTTTCCGAAACTCCATCATCGACCGTTCCGGAAGGTCGAGAATTTCGACGCCATCGATGAAAATTTCCCCCATCTCGGGATAAATCAGCCGTAGAATAAGTTTAAGAGTGACGGATTTGCCGCACCCGGATTTGCCCATGACCACGAGGGTGTCGCCGTCATGGATTTTGAGGCTCATTCCCTCCAAAACCGGAGTTCCGTCGAAGGATTTTGATATTTCGCGAAGTTCTATCATTCTAAGATGATCTCGCTTTCAGGAGGATTCTGGGGGATTCTAATAATCTTCATATCGGGGCCGAGGCGTTTGGAACTGCGAAGGTTCAACAGGTTCAAATCCCACTCCATGTCCATGCCGATACCGGAGACTTCGAATATAGTTTCGCCCTCGTCAATAACTGCCTGAATGGCTTCGCTTTGTGCTGGATAGAATTCTTCGGCGAGTTTGTATCTGTCGCAATAGGCTCGGCTCCAAACGTAGTATTCGATTCCCATGGTCCTGAGGGCGGCCGGCGGGAAGGCTTCATATCGTCCGAATTGGCGATAATCATACTCGAAACGGCTCTCCGGGGCATATTCGAGAATAACATCTTTGAACTTGCCCCTGTAGGTTTTGTCGGTCTTTTCTTCGAAATGCTCCCGAGTGCCGTAAAAGCCTTCTATTCGAGCATATGATCCAATTCCCGCGCCCTTCGGCAGGTTTTCGAGAATATACTCGCGCACCAGCTCCGAAGTGGGGGGTTGTTTCGACAGCTGTAAATACCGCAGGGAGGCCTGAGCGGTGGGCCAGATCACGACAGCGAGGAGCAGAGCGATAACTATGTTCGTGATGCGCCATTTTCGAAAGCGAAGATAAATCGAACCCAACCCTATTCCCGCAAGTCCTCCCACGAAAGGAGCCAGCGGCACGAGATACCGCATGAAAAGCACGTTTCCGCCGCCCATAAGCAGAAAGAAGACCGCTGGAAACACCAGAAATACCGCAGTTTTCCGGCGCTTCTCCTTGTCGAGCGCGAGGAAAACGACTCCTGCCAGGGCGGCTATGATCACAGGTATTCCCACAGCAATCGGCCAGTTTACCGTAAGGTTGTAGATGAAGCCATTCCCGGCCGTTTCGTAGCCGAAATGTCCAGCTCGCATATGCACAAATTCTTTTCCGAAGCCCCTGAGGAATTTCACCGTGTCGAAAATCGTCCCCGGAGTTGTTACGATGAATGTGATGATCGACAGACGCACCATCCATCGGGCGTGGGAGTGTTTCCAAATCTCTTTCCAGCTTTTGTTTTCAGCGCGGAAATGCAATATATGGGCTAACATTCCGGCTATAAGAACGACCCCGCCATTGTATTTCATCGATGCCGTCAGTCCCGCGAAAATTCCAGCGAGGATGTAGTTTCGTTTTTCGCCATTCTGTAGAATAAGCAGGGCGAAAAAGACCGAAAGACACGCCAGAGCCGCCATGGGAGTGTCTGTCCGCGCGGCGCGGGCGTTGTAAACAAGCAAAAATATATACGAACAGATTGCTCCGGAAAACAAAGCGGAAACCCTTCCGTGAACTTTCTCGACGCACAACATGATAATTCCCACAAGGGCGGTGCCGAAAAGGGCGGAAATGGCTCGCAGAACGGTTATCAGCATGGTCGGATGCACGATGAAGCTGTTCCAGAAATCTGCCCAGCCGGGAAAATCGAGAAAAACCTTTCCGAAAAGCCAGATTGGCGTTGTTACAGCCACAGCGAGATACATCAGCAGGGAAGGATAATTATAGAAATCGGGGAAACCCGTGCGGGCGATACTCACTGTCGCACCGACAACGGTCATTTCGTCCATATGGGGGTCGAGGGGCAGGTGGAAGCCGATGTTCGAGAGACGCAGAAAACCCGCGAAGACCACAATAAATGCGAAGGCCGCGTAGTAAAGCTTCTTCGATATAAACTCCGGCTTATTCGGCAAAATTAACCTCCATAAGCCAATCCCGGCAACATCTTGAGCAGAATCACCGTGACGAAATAGTCGCTTATCAGAATTGAAACGATGGAAAGCACTACCGCGCGGGTGGTTGCACGCCCGACCCCGGAAGTGCCGCCCTCGACATATAGCCCGGCGTAGCATCCCTGGGTCATAATCAATATCGCGAAGAAAACGGCTTTGATAACGGACATGGCGATGTCGCCAACGCCAAGAGTTTCGATGATGGTCTTCTTGTAAAAAGTCGGTGCGAGGCCGAAAGTATAGTGGGCGATGAATCCGCCGCCGAGAATACCCATCAGGTTCGCGATGACCACCAGCAGGGGAATCATTATCAAACCGGCAAGAAGCCGTGTGGAAACCAGCTTCTTAATAGGGTCTGTGCCCATAGCCCGCATCGCGGAAATTTGCTCGGTTACGACCATACTTCCAAGTTCCGCCGCGGAACCGGCGCCGATACGCCCGGTTACAACCACGGCCGCCAGCACCGGCCCAAGTTCGCGGACGAGGGAGAGGCTGACGAGAGTCCCGATATACATCTTCGCGCCAAAAACCGCCATCGCAAAACCGGACTGATACGCCAGTATCATCCCGACGAACACACTGGTCAGAAGCACGATGGGCAGGGATTGGACGCCGATATACTCCATGTGAATCAGAACATCCGACATGTAAAAAGGCGGATAGAATAGTCCCTTGAATGCCCTTGCGACGAGGGTGAAGTAATCGTAAACCTTAGTAAGCTGTTTTCCTATTAATCTGAACAAGACACTCCTAATGATAATTCTTATAAATATAATGAAATTCCCTGAATGTTCAAGGGCAATATTGCCCTTTTGAGCCCTTGACAATCATATCATAATAGCTTAATATTGACCTCATGATGAGTAGCGAAAAGAAAAATCTTTTTTATCGGATTCTGGTGGCGGTTGTTTTCATACCGGCGCTGGTTTATTGCTTTTACTCGGGCGGCTATTTCATGCTGTTCGGAGTTCTTGCCATTGTTTTCGCGCTTGCATCGGAGTTCACGACGATTCCCTCGATAACCACGAACCCATTGCAGGAAATCCTGCTGGTGGCAGGAGCAATGGTTTTGGTGGTCATTCGATATGCCAATCTTCCCATCGATGCTTTTTCATTCGTGATTCTTTTCTCAGCGGCATGGTTTTTGCTCGAACTCCTTCGAAAGCCGATGGAGGGCAGTCTTCGCAGAGCGATGGTCGGGCCTTTCGTTCTGATTTTTTTCGCGTTGATACCCTCGCTGGCCTTCGATTTGAAATCTATCCACGGCCTCTACGCCATTCTTCCCCTGATGACCGTATGGATGGGGGACACAATGGCATATGCCTTTGGCAAAAGCATCGGCGGGCCAAAGATGACGCCGGTTTTGTCGCCCAATAAGACCTGGGCGGGGTTTACCGGCGAGATTATCGGGACGACGGCTGTGGGCGTGGCGTTTAAACTGATATGGCCGCAAGTCTTCGGCTGGGAGATTCTGATTTTCTCCATTCCGGCCGGGATTTTTGCGGTCTTAGGAGACCTTTTCGAGAGCAAAGTGAAACGAGAGATGTCAATAAAAGATTCCAGCGACGCGATTCCGGGGCACGGCGGCTTCTGGGACCGTTTTGACAGCTGGCTTTTCGTCCAGTTCTGGGCGTGGGTGGTCTGGACAATCCTATGACCAGCCTGGCGATAAAAGACGATTTTCTGAAACGTGTGTTGTTTTTGCTGATTCTGTTATGGGGACTTTTTATAACATATGCAACAACACTTTATGAGTTAAAGGGTTTCCTTGTTAGTCTCTTAATAATCCCTTTTGTTTTTGCCAGTATGATGGCTCCATTTGTGTCATTAGCAATCACAACACTTGGAGGAACGACATTTGTAAGGCTATTCATGGCAATGGCTGGTATTGAAACAGCGTATGTTCTATATGTAGCTTTGGGTATCTTTGCCTTATTCGGCGGGATTGTTCTGTATTTCAAAAATAAACAAGCTAGGATAGAGCTCTATAGTGCAGATTTCTTCTTTATTCTTCTGCTTATGATTTTTTCACTCGGACTTTTCTATTCTACTGATCCCGAAAGAGGATTGTTGAAAGTTGGAACTTTTGTCGTTGGAGGTTTTTTCCCCTACTTTGCTCTACTTCCATTGCGTGGGGAAATAAAAAGCTTAAAGAAGCTGATGTGGTTAGGGATAGCGATTCTCGCTATAACGAGCATTGCAACTACGGGCGCAATTATTGTGAATGGAGTTTCAAGCTGGCAACGATTTACATTTGCAAATGCCGGCCCAATAAGTTTTTCCCGAAATTTTGCTTTAACAACACTCCTTTCTATTATGCTCTTTGATTACTTTAAGAACAAAAACATGAGAATAGCGATGTTACTGTTAGCGCTATTAAGCATAGCAATCCTTGTGGCCGTAGCAACTCGTGGGCCTGTAATCGCCCTTGCGGGAGCGTTGATTATTCACTTTTTATTCTTTTCAGAAATGTCTTTGCCGAAGAGGGTTTTTACCGTTGCCATTATGGGTGCTTTTGGAGCTTTTGTTGCCTTCAGGCTTTTTGATTTTCTAATCGTCAGAATGAGTGCTATTCAAGGAGCTGAGTTCAGTGCCGTTGGACGAGTTTATCTTTGGAAAATAGCCTTTTCTAAATTGTCTGAAACACCGCTGTGGGGTTTTGGAACAAGTTCTTTCCAGAGTTTATTGACTTCTTTTGGCAAGGGAGCCGATCTACATTATCCTCATAACATATGGCTTGAGTATTATCTTGAGTGGGGAATAATAGGCCTCGGTGCGCTATTATTGTTTTTGTTCAGTGTTGTGAAGAGGGGTTTTAAGCCTTTGCTCTCTGAGGAGATGACGTCTGATCAGCGGGCGACATTGAAAATTTCCTTGACTCTTTTCTTTTTTGCGTTAGCAAATTGTCAGGTTTCTGGTGACTTTTCCAGTAACAGAGAGCTTTGGATTTTTTCTAGCTTTGTCTTGGCTTCATCATCTTATCACAGAAAATCATGCACATCGCAATGATAGCATCGACACATCCGCCCACCGATGCGAGGGTGGCATATAAGGAAGCCGGGACGCTTATCGATGCCGGGCATCGCGTTTCTTTCCTCGGATTGGACAACGGCGAATATCCCTCCCATAATCGTATGGAGGTTCATCTCCTTCCGCGTCCCAAAAATCGTTTCCTGCGAGTGCTCAAAGGAAAAAAACTCGCCCGGAAAGCTCTCGAAATAGATGCCGACGCATACATCATACACGACACCGAGGTTTTGTATATCGCAAAACATCTCGCCGTTAGGGGAAAAACCGTAATCCACGACGCCCATGAGCCATATCCGGATTTCCTCGCCGAAAAACCATGGGTGCCGCACATCTTTAAAAACATAACTCGAAAACTCGCCGCGAGAGCTGAATGGCGGGGAGTGAAAGCCTGCCAGGGCTTAATCGTGGCTATGGAAGCCAATGTCGAAAGGCTAAAAGATACCGGCACTCCGATTTTTGTCCTCCACAACTACCCGCGTCTTCAGGATGTCGCAGAAAAGGTTCCCGACAAGGACAATTCCGTGATATATGTCGGCGGTTTAATGGAGGTGCGTCGGGGCGTGGAGATATTGAGCATGGCCGATAAATTCTCCCCGGGGGAGATTCTGGACGGTTGGCGGCTGGACGTTATTGGGCCGGTGCATTACAACGAATACCGCCGCGAATGTATGGAAGCTGTTAAGGATCATGTCGATGCGGAATATCTGGACTTTCCGGGCGAACGAAAGCCTTACCACGAAGTCCTCGCCATGATGGAAAAAGCAAGGTTCGGACTATCTCTTATCGTGCCGACACGCAATTATTCTCAAGTTATCTCCACCAAAGTCTTTGACTACATGGCAAAAGGGACGATTCCCATCGCGACATGGCTGTCCGCTTACGAGGGACTTATCTCCGACGCCGACGGGCCGATATTTATAAAGGCCGGAGACGAGGACAAAGTTCCGCAGATAATCGCAGACCTCGCCCGCGACGAAAGTTCCATGCGTCAACGCGCCGAGACCTGCCTCAAATCCGTCCGCGAAAAGTTCAACTGGGAAGCCGACGCGCAACATCTGCCGGAGTTTCTCGAACGCATCGCCGGGAAAGAATAAGATTGACATCAATTGAATGCATTTGTATTCTATTGGTGTAAAATAGAATACAGGAGTGTCCATATGCCAAAAACGATTACCCTACGTATCCCCGAAGACGAATACAAGCGGTTCTCCGAACTCGCCAAGCGCGAAAACCGCCCGCTGTCGAACTTTATCGAGACCGCAGTCCTGAGATATATCGAATCGCAGGATATGATGGACGACTTCGAGATGGATGAAATCCTCGGCAACCGCGAGCTTCGCAAAAGCCTCAACCGCGGCATTCGCGACGCTAAAGAAAAGCGGGGACGTTTTGTCTGAGTATCGAATATTTGAGACGAACGAGTTCATCAAACAGTTCGAATCCCTTCAGGAACAGGACAGAGAGCGAATCGGCCGCAAACTTCAGAATTACGCCTATCCCCGGCTTCGAGAGAACCCATTTTACGGCCGAAACATAGCGAAACTGAGAGCCTTCGACCCGCCCCTCAGGCGTTATCGTATAGGCGATTTCCGCCTCTTTTACGCGATAGACGATACCGATAAAATCGTGTTCATTATAACCCTCGACTCCCGCAAGGACGCCTACCGCTGAGAACCCCTTTTTCCCTTGCAAAAATCCTGACAATCGGTAATTTGGAATTCGCAAAGCATATCGCCGCTCAAGGAGATTATCATGACGATAAAATTTAAAAATACCCTCGGCAACCGAATTGTCGAATTTGAACCCCTCGACGACAAAAAGGTCGGGCTATACACCTGTGGCCCAACTGTTTACGATTACGCCCATATCGGCAATTATCGCACATATATGTTCGAAGACCTCCTGCGCCGATGGCTCAAATACCGCGGCTACAACGTTACGCAGGTGATGAACCTCACGGATGTCGATGACAAGACCATCCGCGAGAGCAACGCGCAGGGCGTTTCCCTCGACGACTACACCGCGAAGTTCAAAGCCGCCTTCTTCGAGGATTTGGACACCCTCGGAATCGAGCGCGCTGAAAAATACCCCTCTGCCACCGAGCATATCGACGCCATGGTCGCGCTGGTCAAAAGCCTTCTGGACAAGGGTTACGCCTATCGCGGCGCGGACGGCTCGATTTACTACAGCATCGCCAAGTTCCCGGAATACGGCAAGCTGTCCGGCAAGCGCATAGATATGAACATCTCCGGCGCGCGGATTTCATCCGACGAATACGAGAAGGATCAGGCCGCCGATTTCGCGCTCTGGAAAGCCTGGGACGAGGGGGATGGCGACGTTTATTGGGAGACCGAACTCGGCAAAGGCCGCCCCGGCTGGCATATCGAGTGCTCCGCCATGAGCTCGGAATATCTCGGCACCACTTTCGACATTCATACCGGCGGCGAGGACAATATTTTCCCCCACCACGAAAACGAGATCGCGCAGTCGGAAGCCGCCAGCGGAGAACCTTTCGTGAAATACTGGCTTCACAGCGCCCATCTCATAGTCGAGGGCAAAAAGATGTCGAAATCCCTCGGCAATTTCTACACCCTGCGCCAGCTTCTCGACAAGGGCTACGACCCCCTCGCGGTGCGCTACGTGCTGATTTCCACCCATTACCGCCAGCAACTCAATTTCACTTTCGAGGGCCTCGACGGCGCTAAATCCTCCATCGACAGGCTTCGCGAGTTCGAGACCATGTTGAGCGCTCTTCCGGAGGGCGAACTCAACCCGGCCTCAGCGGAGCTTCTGCAGAAAGCCCGGGCGGGTTTCGAGGATTCCCTCGACGACGATCTCAACATCTCCGGCGCCCTGGGCGCGGTTTTCGAGCTGGTGCGCGAAATCAACAAGCTCCGCGACTCAGGCGGGCTGACATCCTCCGACGCAAAGCCTATCCTCGCCTTCCTCCGCGATTTCGACGCCGTAACAGGTCTTCTGCCGAAAATCGAAAGTTCCGCGAGACCGGTTGTTCTCGACGGCGAGGAAATCACTATCGACCGCGCAATCGAACTACGCGCCGAGGCCAGAACCGCCAAAGACTGGCCCCGCGCCGATGCCATCCGCGACGCCATCGCCACAGCGGGCTACATAATCAAAGACACCCCCGACGGAACGACGTGGAGGATTTGAGAGTTGAGAGTTGAGAGTGGAGAGTTAGAAAAGGGCGGCCAGTGGGTCGCCTTTTTTGATTTTAATGGCTTCAACAATGGATTTTTCGCTAAAAAAACGTTGAATTTTACTCCTATATAATCATTATCTACTTCAAAAGACACGCTTTTAACTTCACCAGTATTACATTTAACTTCATCAATATTAGTTTTTACTTTATGAATCAAATATTCTACTTTAGTGATATTAGTTTCCCCTTCGGGAAACACAGTATCTACTTCAGTATAATAGGTTTCTACTTCAGGAAACAAACATTCTACTTCACGTTTTTAGGAATTATTCCCCGGTTTTCGACGGATTATCGATGTCCGCCCTTCTGACGTAGCGTTCTTCGTAATATGGATCCTCGTCCTTTTCCAAAGGCACCAGCACGAGTTTATACCCCATAGCGCGCGCAAGCCCGGCAATTGTGGAGAGCCTTGCGGATTTATATTTCCCCCGTTTGATAGCGGTAACCGTGGTAGGCGCGAGGCCGGAATTGTCCGCGATTTTCACCTGCGACCAGAAACTGTCTTTAACCATAGCGGCGAGGTCGAAAACGATTTTTTTCGAGTCCTCGATAGCGTCCTTACGGCTTTTTGCCTGAGAGTCCGCATGACGCTTTTTATTCGCCGCCTTTAGTTCTCTACTCCTCTGGCGTTTTTTCTCGTTATTCTCTTTTCGTTTACGTTTGTATTCTTCGAGAAGCCTTTGCCGTTTCTCTTCTTCAGTTTCATTCTTTTCAATATCGCTCATAGTTCCCCTTCTACTTTAAATACACAATTCTTTTCGATGCCGATTCGTCGCCGACGGTTGCCCGCACGAGATAGACGCCGGAGGGGAGGGACTCATCT